>VOFK01002996.1_pt1 | contig 29717 bp, 61 predicted proteins | sample 5384121 | NCBI WGS metagenome assembly VOFK01 (sample SAMN12384730, study PRJNA508395) | human gut metagenome | isolation source: healthy gut J | host: Homo sapiens | reverse complement strand
TTCCAGTACAGATTTCTATGATGCAATCCTTCCACAGACCGGTGCGATTGCCTGCTACTTACCAGCCGGAGAATCGGATGTATACAACGAGCCAAACGAGTTCTTCAACGATCAGCCGATTTACTCCACGATCGTAGAATACTCTTCCCATATTCCGGAGTTTACAAAGACTCCGTATCACTATGAGGCAAGAGAGTGCATCAACACAGCAGTTGTCAATATCGTAAATGGAACAGCTAAGGCTGATGCATTACAGGAAGCACAAGATACCTTACAGTTTAAGATGACGGAGTAATCCGGTACATAAAAAAAAAGAATGACAAGTTTGTATAGCGGGGGCGACCTCCGCTATATGTGAAAAAATGACCAGAAATGCGAAAGGGGGAATTTGTTGTGAATTCCAAGAAAAAAGGGATGTCACTTATTGCAAAACAAAGAGCGGCAGGATGGACATTTCTAGCACCGGCATCGATTCTGATTGCGATCATGAGTTTTTATCCGATGGTGCGGGCATTTATCATTTCCCTGCAAAAGGGAACGGGGTGCCAATATGCGCTTTACTGGATTTTCCAATTATCAGAGAATCCTTGTTGATAAGGTGTTCCAGCAGTCCATCGGCAACACATTTTTCTACCTGATTATCCAGGTGCCAATCATGCTTATACTTTTGCAATTCTGCTGGCACAGTTATTAAACAACAAACATTTAAAATTGCGGGGAGTTGTTCCGAACCTGTGTCTTCCTCCCATGTGCGACTTCACTGGTTTCCTATTCGTTGATCTTCCGTTCGATGTTTGCTACAGACGGTCTGATCAACAGTATTCTGATCAAACTTGGTATCTTACATTCCGGCTATAATTTCCTGGGTCATTCCGGAAGTGCCAAAGCGGTCATTATCCTTGCTTTGATTTGGAGATGGACTGGTTATAACATGGTTTTTATCTGGCTGGTTTACAGAATATCGAGTATTCCGTATACGAAGCCGCCAAGATCGACGGTGCCAACGGCTGGAAGACATTCTGGAAGATCACTGTTCCGCTTCTGAAACCGACAATTATCATGACTTTCATCATGTCAATCAATGGTACACTGCAGTTGTTCGATGAGTCCGTCAACCTGACAAAGGGTTGGGACCTGCCAATACGACTATTACCATGTCACACTATGTATACAACACATGTTTTATTAACGTACCGAACTTTGGATATGCGGCAGCCATGTCATTTTTCGATCTTTATCATGGTAGCGATCCTTGCATTTATCAACTTGAAAGTAGGTGATACGCGTGACTAAGCAGAAAAAGCAAATCAATGATCCAGAGAAGATTGATCCCGACGTATATCTTTCTGGGGATCGTGTCCTTTATTTCCGTATTCCCGCTGTATTGGATGATTTCCGCAGCCACGAATACATCCACGGACGTATCCCGTGGTCGCCTGCTTCCGGGTACGCACTTTATGGAGAACTTTAAGAACTTAATGTCCCAGCAGCCACTGTGGAGAGCCCTCGGGAATTCGTTCCTGTATGCGATCCTTACGACGGTGCTGTGTCTCTTGGTCTGCTCCATCGCCGGTTATGGTTTTTGAGATCTACCATGACAAATGGAAAGACCGCCTGTTTTTTCCATCCTGCTTCTTGCCATGATGATACCACAGGTTGCAACAATGGTTCCGTTGTTTCAGATGTTTTCCAAGGCAAAGACTGTTAAATACAGCGGTTGGATTCTTATGCTTCCGATCATATCCACACCGTTTATGATCATGATGTTCCGCCAGAATGCCCGTGCATTTCCGGTTGACATCATCGAAGCTGCGCGTATTGATGGATTAAGCGAGGTACAGATTTTTCTTCCGGATGTTTATCCCGACAATGAAATCGACCTATGCGGCAGCAGCAGTTATCACATTCATGAATGCATGGAATGCATACTTATGGCCAAAAGGTAATCATGTCCGATAACCGTGCGATGACTATGCCAATGCTCATTGCCAACCTGATTACCGGATACAAGACGGATTATGGTATGCTCATGTGTGGTGTATTGTTCTGCTCAATCCCGACGATGATCGTATTCTTCGTATTACAGAAGCAGTTTGCAGAAGGTATTACCGGAGCGGTTAAATAAAAATGGTAAAAAATGTCTTCCTTTTTGGAGGGCATTTTTTTTACCATAACAGGAAAGGGGTATATGCCTATGAATACATTTGATTATAAGAAAGTAAAAAAGATCCTCAGTATTTTCGTGATGCGCGCATGGATGCGCATTCTGACCACATATATTACCGGACGAAAGAGGAGGCAGAAGAGAAACAGAGTTCCTACCGCGTCAGTTTAAACGGGCTGTGGAAGTTCCACTATGCAAAAAACTATGCCGACGTAGTTGCCGGTTTGAGAAGGAAGACTACTGCTGTGTAGGTTGGGATGACATCAAGGTTCCGGCTCATATCCAGATGGAGGGTTACGATGTGCCGCAGTATGCCAACGTGCAGTATCCGTGGGAAGGCCATGAGGACATCCATCCGGGCGAGATCCCGGAGCAGTTTAATCCGGTTGCAAGCTATGTGAAATATTTTACCGTGCCGAAGCAGATGCAGGGGAAGCGGCTCTTTGTCTCGTTTCAGGGCGCGGAGGCGGACTTGCAGTCTGGTTAAACGGCACATTCATCGGTTACAGCGAGGATTCGTTTACTCCGTCTGAGTTTGAACTGACCGATGCGGTAAAAACGGACGGGGAAAACAAACTGGCGGTACAGGTGTTTAAGTGGACAGCGAGCAGCTGGTGCGAGGATCAGGATTTCTTCCGGTTTTCCGGAATCTACCGCGATGTATACCTGTATACTGTGCCGGAAGTACATGCCTATGATGTAAAGGTGCGGGCACTGCCGGATGCAGCACTTACCGCTGCCGAACTGGCACTGACTTTACAGATGTGGGGAAGCGGCAAGGTGAAAGTCGTCCTCAAAAAGACGGACAGACTGTGCTGGAAGACGAATCGGCTGTTACCGAAGGAACAGATCCTGACCTGGAACGTGGAGCGGCCTGTTTTGTGGAGCGCGGAAGACCCGCAGCTTTATGACCTTACGGTTGAAGTCTGCGATGGCGCGGGAACTTTACAGGAAGTGATCCCGCAGCGCGTCGGGTTCCGCCGGTTTGAGATGAAGGACGGTATTATGACATTAAACGGAAGGCGGATCGTCTTTAAAGGCGTCAACCGCCACGAGTTCAGCTCCGTCAGCGGACGGCATGTGTCGGAGGAAGAGCTGCGCAAGGATCTTCGCACGATGAAGCAGAACAACATCAATGCGATCCGTACCTGCCATTACCCGGATGCGTCTAAGATTTATGAGCTCTGTGATGAGTATGGCATTTACATGATTGATGAGACAAATCTGGAATCGCACGGTTCCTGGGATGTGGCAGAGTTTACGAAGGACGATACCTATATCGTGCCGCACAACAAACCGGAGTGGCTTTGCGATGATGCTTGACCGTGCCAATTCGATGTACCAGAGAGACAAAAACCATCCGGCGATTCTGATCTGGTCCTGTGGAAATGAGTCTTACGGCGGCAAGGACATCTATGAAATGTCCTGTCTGTTCCACCGTCTGGATGATACCCGTCTCGTTCATTACGAGGGGCTGTTCCACGACAGAAGTTACAACGATACGAGTGATATGGAAAGTCAGATGTACCCATCGGTGGAGAGCATCAAAGAATTTTTGGCAAAGGATTCGAGTAAGCCGTTTATCTGCTGCGAGTACACGCATGCAATGGGCAATTCCTGTGGTGCGATGCACAAATATACGGATCTGACCGACACGGAACCGAAGTATCAGGGCGGCTTTATTTGGGATTACATCGATCAGTCGATCTACAAAAAAGACCGCTACGGCGAGGAGTTTCAAGCATACGGCGGGATTTTGGCGAACGTCCAACCGACTATAACTTTAGTGGAAACGGTATTGTCTACGGTGGAAACCGCGATGTGTCACCAAAAATGCAGGAAGTAAAATTCAATTACCAGAACATCACGGCGGAAGTGACTGCGGAGTCCGTAACGGTCAAAAATAAAAACCTGTTTGTCAACACCGACCGCTTTGCGTGTGTTGTGACCGTTGCAAAAACGGAAAGGAGATCCGCCGGGCAGACTTACCGACGGCTGTGGAGCCGCTCTCCGGAACAGACCTATCCACTGCCGTTTGCAAAAGAGACAAAGGCAGGCGAATACACCGTGACCGTCTCCTTCCATCTGAAAGCGGACACTGTCTGGGCAAAGGCAGGGCATGAGGTGGCTTTCGGGCAGTATGTCTATCCGGTTGCGGGTGAGGTAGAAACATGCACAGACAAGATCAAAGTGATCCACAGCACACACAACATCGGTGTAGAGGGTGCGCATTTTTCCGTCCTGTTTTCCGTATTAAACGGTGGGCTGGTTTCCTACAAATATGCGGGAAAAGAGATGATCGAGGCGATCCCGAAACCAAACTTCTGGCGGGCACCGACGGACAATGACTGTGGAAATCTCATGCCGGCGCGCTATGCACAGTGGAAAACGGCCAGTCTGTATGTCAGCCATAAAAAGCCCGCAGGAGACGAGTACGCCGGAAGTCACGGAACACGAACACAGCATTACCGTTTCGTTCCGCTATTTTATGCCGACCACACCGGTTTCGGAATGTCGGTTGTCCTATGAAGTATTTGGGGATGGCAGGGTAAAGACCACGCTCTGTTATGATCCGGTCAAAGAATTGGGCGACATGCCGGAATTCGGCGTACTGTTTAAATTTAATGCCGATTACGACCGACTGCAGTGGTATGGACTGGGCGAACAGGAAACCTATGCTGACCGTTGTAAGGGAGCCAAACTTGGCATCTACAGCAATAAGGTAAAAAGACAATGTGGCGCGGTATATGGTTCCGCAGGAATGTGGGGCAAAAATGTGGCGTGCGCTGGGCGCGTGTGACTAACCGTGCCGGAGATGGCATGTTGTTTGAAATGACAGAAGAAACAGGTCCCGATGGAATTTTCCGCACTGCCGTACACACCGCACGAGCTAGAAAATGCGATGCATCCGTATGAACTGCCACCGGTACACTACACGGTTGTCCGTGTGGCAAAAGCCCAGATGGGTGTCGGAGGCGACGACAGCTGGGGCGCGCAGACGCATCCGGAATATCTGTTGCAGACGGACAAAACCATGCAGTTTTCCTTTGTATGGAAAAGGCGTGGTGAGCACAGAAGCATAATTACAGGATCTTTACAATATTCAGATCCTGATCTAAAAAAGCAGGATGTCGGCTCTTGCCCCGACGGCAAGGGGTGCCGATTTCCTGTGAACATTCGATGCTCTTTGCAGGATTGCAGGTGGCGGCTTTGACGGCCACGCCGAGCGGAATGCCAAACTGCACCGCATTTTTCATACAGTCAAACAAATTGGTGGCGGAACCTGCGATGGTTCCGTCTTTTAAGGTCGCAAGGCGGCCTTTTTTGATTACCGGCTGTCCGCCGAGTTCGTACTCGCCGTCCTCCATACCGGTTGCACGCATCGCATCGCTGATTAAAAATCATGCGGTCGTTGCCAAACATGCGGAAGGCATTGCGGATGACCGACGGGTGGATGTGGATGCCGTCACAGATGATCTCTGCCATCGCATGCGGACAGTCCCGCTGCCGCACCGATAATGCCAGGATCGCGGTGGTGTAGTGGCGGCATGGCGTTGAACAGATGGGTGACATGGTTGGCACCGGCGGCAAAGGCATTTTCTGCGATTTCATACGATGCTGTGGAGTGTCCGAGTGAGATCGCAACGGTGTCTTTGAACTCCCGGATAAACGCATCGGAACCCGGCAGTTCCGGGGCGATCGTGATGATGCGGATCTTGTTTCCGCTTGCAGCAGAGAGCCGTCGGAACATGGCGGCATCCGGCGCGTGCAGATAGCTTGCTTTCTGCGCCCCTTTCTTTCCGGGGAGAGGTAAGCATGGACCTTCCATGGGATGCCCGCGATGTGGGCATATCCGGCAGCATCCGGCACATCGTTAATCGTCGCAAAGGCAGCTGTAAGCTGTTCTTCCGGCAGGGTCATGGAAGTCGGGCAGAATGAAGTCACACCGCAGGAATGCAGATATTGTGCGATTTCGGCAAGTCCTTTGGAATTTCCGTCACTGAAATCGTGACCTCTTGCCCCGTGGATGTGGACATCCACCAGACCGGGGATCACCATAAAGCCCCTCGGCATCAAATACCGTATCGTCTTCTGCGGTTTCTGCGATGCGGTGTGTCGTTGTATCAACAACCAGTTCTTTTTTCCGAAAGGAGCCAGACTCCTCCCAGACCAGTCCGTTTTTTATGATCATGGCGTACTCCTTTTCCTAGATCAGTCCTTCTTTGATGATGCGGGATAATGCAGCTTCATCGGCAACGACGGAAACCTCGTCGTGTAACTGCAGGATTGATGCCGGTACATGCGGGTGATCGGTCCGTAAACTGCCTCATAGAGTGCATCGGCTTTGGCTTCACCGCTTGCGATCAGTAGGATGTGCCGTGCCTGCATAATGTTTTTGATGCCGGTCGTATATGCCTGTGTCGGGACTTCCTCAATGAAGGAAAAGAAACGTGCATTGGCTTGAATGGTGTTTTCGGTCAGGTCGACGCAGTGGGTTTCCTTTGCAAAGGAATCCGATGGCTCGTTAAAACCGATATGTCCGTTGTTGCCGATGCCAAGGAGCTGTAAGTCGATGCCGCCCATGCTGCGGATGATGGCATTGTAGCGGGAGCATTCCTTTTCCACATCAGCTTCCATGCCGTTTGGAATAAAGGTGTTTACGGATTTGATGTTTACGTGGTCAAACAGGTTGTGGCGCATAAAGTAAGCGTAACTCTGATCGTTGTCGGCAGGAAGGCCTTTGTATTCGTCAAGGTTGATGCTGCGGATCTGTGAAAAATCAAGATCGCCCTTGTTGTACCACTCGATCAGCTGCTTGTAGGTGCCGATCGGTGAAGAACCGGTGGCAAGTCCGAGCACAGATTCCGGTTTTAAGATTATCTGTGCGGAGATAATGTTGGCCGCCTTGCGGCTCATTTCGTCATAGTTTTTTGTTTTATAAATACGCATAGTAGTTCTCCTCCTTAAAATTGCGTTTCCTGCATTTGTTAAGTTGATTATAGGATGCAAAATTGGAAAAATCCATAGGGTTTGGGCAAATGGAAAGAACAATCCCCAAAAAACGGAAAAAAAGAAGAAAATCGTGTGTGCTTTTGAAAGAACTTTCAAAAAAATATATGATATAATGAAATAAAATTACAGATCGGGTTATGGACATAGAGTTATATATCCCGTTGGACGTGGGCACCATAAACTCTGATGTTCCGCAAGTAACTGAGGAAGCAGGAAAAGGAGAAAACGCGTATGCAGACTTATGGAAGCAGTGTTGTGCCGATGATCGAGGCAAATTATGAGATGTTTACGGTGGTGGAGAAAAACAATCGCCGATTTTTTTATTTCGAATGAAAAAGAGATGGATTTTTTTTCATCGGGACGCATGGCAAAAGATGCTACATGTTTCAGAAGCATCTCTGTCACGCTTTGCCAAGAAAATGGGTTACAGCGGATACCGGGAGTTTATTTACAACTACCAGCCCTCGATCGCGGAGCGACCGAATGTGGAGGAACAGACCATCCACGTCCTGTATTCGTATGAGGAATTGCTGCAAAAAAACATACAGCTTAATCCGCGAACCACAGATCAAACATGTGTCCCAGCTAATCGGGGAACATACGCGCATTTTTTTTGTATGGATTTGGCAGTTCTGGGCTGGCGGCACAGGAGTTTCAACTTCGGTTGCTGCGGCTTGGCATGGATGCGGAGGCAATCACGGAACTGCACCAGATGGTATTGAATGAAGCGCGTATCACAAACGCGTGCCTCGTGATCGGCATCAGCCTAAGCGGCGCGACGCGCGAGCTCATTGATGCACTTGACCGGGCGAAAGCGCGTGGGGCAGCGGTCATATATCTGACTTCCTCCAACGCAGAGCGGGAAAAACGGACGTATGAGGAGATCGTGCTCGCACCGGTAAAAAAAGAACCTCGAATACGGAAATGTCATTTCCCCGCAATTTCCGATCCTGCTGATCCTTGATCTGATCTATGCCCAGCTTTTTAAAAGAAGATCGGCGCAGCACGGAAGCGCAGTACGATACGCACATCTGGGAGAGGATCAAGGACTATCATGTTGGATAGATGTGGTTTTAAAAACCAGATTGACAGGAAAAATCATACATTTATACTAAATGTGTAGTCGAATTTTTTGGTTTAAAAGTAAGATTACTCTTCTTCCGGGTATTTCATACCCCAGTTGTTTCAATTTCAGTCATGATATGCATAACATCCTGTGAATAATTAAGATGCATAAGTGATTCAATTGTGGATAAATCGCCGGAGCATACAGCGGCTTCCATGTCAGCAACTTCATAGCTTAAGGCATCTGCAGTTTCTCCTGCGGAAATAGTTTCTTTATGTCCGTCCCCGGTGTAAGTAATGGTTGCTTCCATAGCTCTTGGGTATTCAAAGATCTCGATGTAACCCTTATCGAATGCGATGGTTGCGCGCTTTGGCTGCTTTGCGTGAAGCGATAAGGTGACGGTTGCCATCTCGCCGGCTGGGTTCATAAGAAGGATGCCTGCCTGTTCATCCACGCCGGTTGGTGCGTATTTTACCTGTGAAAGTACCTGATTGGCAGTTTCGGCAAAGAACCAGCGGATCAGGGATAAAGCGTAAACACCGATATCTAACATAGCACCTCCGGCCAGATTGCGGTTAAAAAATCGATTGTTCATATCATATTCTTTATAGCTGCCGAAGTTTACCTGGATCAGACGAAGTGGTCCAAGAGTGCCGGAGCTTATGATCTCTGCAAGTTTGCGGTAGATCGGCATGTGGAAAAATGGTCATGGCTTCTGCCAGAATGACATGATTTTTTTTTCCGCAAGGGCAATGGCCTCATCCAGTTCGTTTGAATTTAAGGTGATGGATTTTTCGCAAAGGACATGCTTTCCATTTGCCAGTGCTTGACGCAGATATTGAATATGCGTATTATGTGGGGTAGAGATGTAGATAATGTCTACATCCGGATCGGTAAAGACATCTTCAAGGCGATCATATACCTTGGAAATCTGGTATTTTTCCGCAAATGCTACTGCTTTTTCATGTGTGCGGTTGGCAACGGAATACAGATGACGGTTTTGCCTGGCAAGTGCAGTGGCAAGTTCGTTTGCAATGACACCACAGCCAAGGGTTGCCCAGTTCAATGGTTTCATAGATAAATTTCTCCTTATTTGTGTTTATACTCCTTTTTCACGCGCTCATTTTAGCATGAAAGGGCAGACGGTGCAAGTATATGAGGACATAGTGGAATTTTGTTGCTGTTCACTCAGCATCTGAATATCATCCTGTCCGGGGAGTATGATTGTGATGTGGGTGTGAGCAGTAACGAATATTTTACAGGAAAGGAAAAATATGTATCGGATATTAGTTGTGGAAGATGATGAAGTGATTGCAAAAACAATCCGGCAGCATTTACAGAGCTGGAATTATGAAGTCTTTGCAGTAGCGGATTTTAATAGTGTGATGGAAGAATTTGTCCGGGTGAAACCGCATCTGGTACTGATGGATATAAGGCTTCCGTTTCACAATGGATTTTACTGGTGCACGGAGATCCGGAAAGTATCAAAGCTGCCGATGATATTTGTCTCTTCGATGAATGACAATATGAATCTGGTGATGGCGATCAATATGGGAGGGGATGATTTCATCACAAAACCTTTTTGATCTGAATGTGTTGACGGTGAAAATTCAGGCGATGCTGCGCCGGACTTATGAATTTTGCTGGGGAAAGCCATATGCTTGAGCATCAGGGGGTGTGGCTGAATCTGTCGGATGGGACACTGACCTACGAAGAGCAGATACTGGAGTTAAGCAAAAATGAGCGGAAGATTTTGCAGACGCTACTTGAAAATCCGGGGGGCAATTGTAACGAGGGTGAATCTGATGATGGCATTGTGGGAAAGTGATGTGTATGTGGATGAAAACACATTGTCGGTCAATGTGAACCGGCTGCGAAGGAAACTGGAAACAATTGGGCTGACGGATTTTATCTTAACACGAAAAGGGATCGGTTATCAGATTAAAAATGGATCATGAAAAGGGGAACACCTTGAAGGTATACATCAAACAGTATTTAAACAGATACAAAGGCTGTTTTTGCACTTGTGGCAGGAATTATGATTTTCTATATTTTCACTCTTTACCTCTGTGGCGTATCCGCAGCAGATATCCGGTATTTTGCGGATTGAAATTGTTTTTTCTTGTGGTGTCCGCTGTATTTTGCGGGATACGGTACTGGTATCGCCTGCGGACAGTAAAAAGGCAGATCCGGGATTATATGCAGGGCATGCAGACACTTTCAGATACGGAGGATGCGCTGGAGGAAGTGTATATGGATGCGCTTGAACAACTGCAGAATAAGCGGCAGGAGGAAAAGGGAGCATACAGGAACCAGCAGCGGGAAATGGAAGAATATTATGCTCTGTGGGTGCATCAGATCAAAACGCCGATCTCCGCGATGCGTCTGCTTTTGCAGAGGGAAGAACAAAAACAGACAGATCCGGATGAAACAGCGGGAATGGAAAAAAAGTGTGTTGTATGACACATGCAGCAGGAATTATTCTGGATTAACCAGTATGTCAATATGGCACTTCAGTACCAGCGGATGAATTCCGGTATGAATGATCTGGTGCTTGAGATGGTTTCAGCGGATCAGGTGGTGCGCACTGCGATCCGGAGGTTTGCGCTGATTATGATTCGTAAAAAGATTGCCATTCACTATGAGGAATGCCGGGAGATGGTGCTCTCGGATGAAAAGTGGCTGGAATTTGTTGTGGAGCAGATTTTGTCCAATGCGATTAAGTACAGCGGCGAAAATCGCGCGGTTACAATACAGATAAACCGGAATGAAGCCGACAATACCTGTGAACTTGTGATCTCTGATCAGGGAATCGGCATCCGGAAGGAGGATCTGCCAAGGATTTTTTGAAAAAAGGTTATACCGGGTATAACGGACGGGCAGATAAAACTTCGACGGGAATCGGACTTTATCTGTGCCGGGAGATTACCAAAAAAAGCTTGGGCATGGGATTATGATCACATCCGAAATTGGAAAAGGTACGGATGTGACAATTGTATTTGAAAGAAATAATTTGGATGTCTGGGATTAAGTGTTTTGACGTGGGAGACAAATAACATGGATACTCGGGACGTAAAAACAGGTATCTTACACAAATGTAAGATACAAAGCCGAAATGTAAGACAAATCAATGGCTTGCATTTCGGTTTTTTTTGTTATTCTGAAATTGTAAAAAAAAGGGACAGAGATATTTTTATGAAAAACAGTAGAAAAAAGGACAGATTTATAAGGAGTAAAAATCATGACAATTTTAGAAGTGCATAATCTGAAAAAAGTTTATACGACGAGATTTGGTGGCAATCAGGTGCAGGCACTGCGAAACATCCAGTTCTCGGTAGAGGAAGGCGAGTATGTCGCGATCATGGGCGAGTCCGGATCGGGCAAAACAACACGTTTGAATATTCTGGCGGCACTTGACCGTCCGACGGAGGGAGAAGTACTGCTGAACAGGGAAAAACCTTGTGACGGTGCGGGAAAAAAAGAAATTGCAGCATTTCGGCGGGAGCATCTTGGCTTTGTGTTTCAGGATTTTCATCTGCTTGACAATTTTTCGCTGAAGGACAATATTTTCCTGCCGCTGGTGCTCTCAAATGTGCCTTATAAGCAGATGAATGAGTGGCTTTATCCAATTGCGCAGAAACTTGGCATTGTGGATATTCTGGAGAAGTATCCGTATGAGGGTGTCCGGTGGACAAAAACAGCGTGCGGCGGTGGCGCGGGCAATCATCACAAAGCCGGAGCTGATCCTTGCGGATGAACCGACAGGAGCTTTGGACTCCAAGGCAACCGACAGCCTGCTGACGCTGTTTTCGCAGATCAATAAGGAGGGGCAGACGGTTCTTATGGTAACGCACAGTACCAAGGCGGCGAGCCATGCAAACCGGGTGCTTTTTTATCAAGGACGGGGAAGTTTTCCACCAATTGTACCGCGGAAGCATGAGTAATGAACAATTGTATGCAAAAAAGATTTCGGAAACATTGACCGTTCTGACGACAGGTGGTGAGAACTATGAATAATCTGTATGTACGGCTGGCAAAAAACAACCTGAAAAATAACAAATCACTGTATGTTCCTTATATGGTTGCGGGAATGATCACGGTGCTTATGTTTTACATTATGATGTTTATCAACAACAGTGCCGGGCTTGAAAAAAATGCGCGGAGCCTATTATATTACAACAATCATGTCGTTTGGTGTGATTGTGGTAGGCGTTTTCTCGTATATCTATATTTTTTATACAAACAGCTTTATCAGTAAAAGGCGTAAAAAAGAGATGGGAATTTACAATATTCTCGGGATGGAAAAGAGGCATATTGCGAAAGTGCTTTTGCCATTGAGACGGTGTTTACCGCGTTTGTCTCGATCGTCGGAGGCATTGTTGCTGGAATTTTGTTTTCCAAACTGGCACTTATGCTGATTTACCGGATTCTGGGGATTCAGGTGACGATCGAATTTTCCGTTCCGCCGTCTGCCGTGAAAAAATACCGTGCTGGTGTTTGGTATTTTGTATATGATGACGCTTTTTACAATCTGATGCAGATGAAACTGGCAAATCCGGTGGAACTTTTGCGGGCAGCAGTGTGGGGGAAAAGGAGCCGAAAACGAAGTGGCTTATGGCAATTTTAGGAGTAGTATGTCTCGGTGCGGGATATGCAATTGCCATTACGACAGAGCAGCCAATGAAAGTGATCAGCCTGTTTTTTGTGGCAGTGCTTCTGGTGATCGCTGGAACATATATGCTGTTTACGGCGGGCAGTATTGCGGTGTTAAAGCTGCTGCGGAAAACCCATGGATTTTATTACAAAAAAAGCATTTTATCGCGGTATCGACGATGATGTACCGGATGAAGCAGAATGGCGGGGGCTGGCAAGCATCTGTATTTTATCGACGATGGTGATGGTCATGGTGTCTACCACGGTCTGTATGTTTGTGGGTTTTGATGATGAGATTAACATATCTCTATCCATATGAGATCAACGTGCAGACCGGCTATTCTGAGGTGAAGGAAAATGTATCGGAGCAGAGTTCGGATATTATACAGTTTATAGAGGATACGGGAACAAACGTGACGGACAGTGAGAGTTATTCGTATCTGAATTTTGCGATGACGTTGGAGAAAAGATTCTCTTTACGATTGGGCAGAAACCGACAAATGCGAGCCTGTATTTTTTGACGCGGGATAATTTCCTTCGGATGGATCACACGCTGACAGAGGCGGATGTGCCAAAGGTAGAAGCCGGAAAAATTCTTATCTTCCGGGAAAAACGGTTCCAGTCTACGAAAACATTGCGTGGAGATCAGATACAGATTCTTGGAGAAACGTTTACCGTACAGCAAAATGGATACTGTAAGAATCGCAGCAATGGAGGGGCTATTTCGTTCATGGATGGGGTTTATTATATCGTTGTGGATCATATGCAGACGCTGCAGAAGTTGCAGAAACTGGCGATCGCTGAGGGGCAAATACAGAGAATGTCAGTGCGTATGCCTATGAAAATGTACTTGGAATCAATATTACCGGAACGGAGACAGAAAAGATCGCGTGCAGCGGAAACGTGGAGAATTATTCCTCTGGGGAAAAAATATGGCGTTGTCTGGCGGCGCGTGCGCGGCAGGGCAGTAAACCGGAAGGAGCTGCTGGCACTGTACGGAGGGTTTTTCTTCCTTGGGATTTTCCTTGGCACCGTCTTTCTGGCAGTGACAGTGATGATTATTGTCTACAAACAGGTATCGGAGGGGTACGAGGACAAGGAGCGATACCGGATCATGGAACAGGTGGGCATGAGCAATGTCGAGGTGAAGTCGGCGATCGAGACGCGGATCCGCATGGTGTTCTTTCTGCCGATCATGGTGGCAGTACTGCATGTCGTGGCGGCATTTCCACTGATCCGCAGAGTGCTTTCCCTGTTGATTATGGACAGCGGGCAGTTGTTTGTCTGGTGTCTCGTTACAACGGTACTTTCTTGCATTTGCGGTTATCTATTATGTGGTATTTCGGATCACTTCAAAAATTTATTACCGCATTGTTGGCAATCAGGTGCGCTGAATTATTTGTGGAAAGTCACAGGCAGCATAACGGAAAATACATTTTTTGTCCCCCTGCCGTTCTACGGTGATTTTGCCGGAATGGTTCGTGACAATAGAGTGCGCAATGGACAGACCGAGTCCAAAAATGACCGTTATCCGCGCGTGCTTCGTCTGCGCGGAAAAACGTTCAAACAGGCGGTCACGGATTTCTTCCGGAATTGGATTGCCGGTATTTTCCACGGATAAATAAAATTTACGGTTATGGATATGGGCGTGAATTTCGATATTTCCGCCTTCCGGGGTATAGCTTAATGCGTTATTTAACAGGATGGAAGCGAGATTTTGAATCTGACTCTCGTTTCCATCCATTTTCATTTGTTCCTGAACAGCAATGGAAAGCGCAATGTGTTTTTCAAAAGCAACACTTTCCATCGGATAGATAATGTCGAGCAGTGCGTCATCTACAGGGAAAACCGCATGGGTATTCTGGATCTGCGTGGCATCCAGCCGCGTGAGCGTAAGCATTTTCTGGACAAGAGAGATCATCCGGGAAGTTTCCTGCTGAATATACAGCAGATGTTTATTGTCCCTGCCTATTTCAGAAGAGAGAAGTTCGGCATTGGCACTAATAACGGAGAGTGGGGTTTTCAGCTCATGACTGGCATTGGAAATAAATTTTTTCTCGGATAAAATGGTATTTTCAATCGGTTTTTACCATCCAGCGGGAGAGTGCCCTGGAGGAAATGGTAAATACGATAATTCCAAGCAATGCGAGGATGAAACAGAGAAAGACGGTTGGCAGTGTTGATTTTAGAGCCGGTGTTCCACTGAGCATTAAAACATAATATTGTCCTTTTTTTGGCGCGGAGATGATTTACGGAAACATAGCGTTTGAAAAAGATATATTTTTGTTGTTGGAAATAAGGGCTTTTCCCCTGTTTTAAAAAGGAATTTATCAGATACATCGGAAAAAGTGTCAAACATGATTTCCATTTCATTGGATTCGTCAATGGAAAAAAGGCAATAGGGAATATGATCAAGTTCGGATGGCGAGGTCTGTCCATTGGAAATAACGAAGGCATCCCATGTCGTATAGTGGAGAGCTGCACGAACGGTTTGCTGCAGATCACTTAAGTTATTCCGGTATGAGTTATTAATAAAAAAGAAATAAAATAACAAGCCAGATGATGGTAAGCAGAAAAAAATAAAAAGTGTACTAATTCTTTTTTTGCAAAGATTTAATCATTCGGAAACCTCCATAATATAACCGACACCGCGGATCGCACGAATTGTTACATTCACTTGTAAGTGGTGAAATTTGCGGCGCAGGAAGGAAACATATACTTCTACATTGTTGTATTCGGCGTTAGAATCAAATCCCCATATTTTGGTAGTAATCTGATTTTTTTCGAGAACCTGATTACAATTGTTCATAAAAAATTCCAATAGCTGCATTTCTTTTCCGGAAATCTGAACGGATTTTCCAGTCTGGGTATTGCAGATTTCACAGGTAGCAGGATCGTAAGAGGGTTTCCTACTACAGGATGTGAAGTATCCTGATGGTTGCTTCGTCTGCTGATTGCCTGAATACGCATAAGAAGTTCACGAATTTCAAAAGGTTTGGTCATATAATCATCCGCACCGGTTGTAAATCCCCTGAATCTTATCATCCAATTCTGTTTTCGCAGAGAGAATCAGTACCGGTACATTTTGTCCGTTTTTGCGCAAAGAAAAAAGAACTTCATATCCATTCATTTTAGGAAGCATTAGATCTAAAATAATCATATCGTAGATGCCGGTGGAGGCATGCTCATAGCCTGTCAATCCATCATGAGCAGTATCCACCTGGTAGTTTTCATTTTGTAAAAAGCTTCTGCAATGGTATCCGCAAGTCGGATAGAATCTTCAATTACTAAAATTTTCAATTGGAATCCCCTTTATTTTGTAAATCATATCTGTTGTATTTGAAATTTATTATAACGAATCTGGAAAATCTTGCAATCAGAAATTTAATTTTCCAAAAATTCCTATTATTGAAAGAAAAAAATGATATTTTCAAGGTTCATTCAAGGAAGAAAAATATATGATAAACGTGTAAAAAGGATTATAACAGGAAAGGATTTAAACATGAAAACACTGTATTTACATATAGGAACACCAAAAACAGCAACATCGTCGATTCAGAAATTTCTGAAAGAAAACTGGGATGTTCTGCAAAAAGCATGGATATTTTTTTCCTGAATCCTTACATATGTATCCTGGCGTGAATGCAAGGAGAAATGCACATTTTTTAGTTGGGAAAGTTCAAAATGAGAAGGGAGAGGGGATAAAAAAGAAAGAAACCATTTATTTAAAAAGAGGGATTACAACAGATTCGGGATGCGTTTGAAAACTATGATCATGTAATTCTGACAGATGAATCTATTTGGTACATTGTCTTAGTTATGGAAAAAAAAATCTTTTGCTTTATGATTTGAAAAAGGAGGCAGATGAACAAAATTATCAAATTAAAGTGATCGTTTATCTTCGCAGACAGGATAAATTTTTATTATCCCGTTGGAATCAGAGTGTGAAGCAGAGAACTTCGCATGTGTCGGAAATGCCATGTGACCAGTATTTTAAAATGACACAGGAAAAGAACGAAAAAAGATATATCAGTATGATAAAAAACTGGATGAAATTGCAAAAGTGATCGGAAAAAGAAAATCTGATTGTGCGGCGGTTTGTACCGGAGAGCTGGCGTGATGGTTCTATTATTCATGATTTTATGCATGAAATCGGAATGGATGTAACATCAGAATTTCAGGAACTGGAAGAAAATGTGAATCTTCGTCTGGATAAAAAAATACAACGGAAATTAAAAAGAATTCTGAATCAGGAATCAGAATTCTCTGAAAAAAAAAATTTCGTATATGGGAAAAATATCTGAAAGAAATTTCAAAGACCTATATAGAAAAAAAGATACGACAGAAATGCTGTCAAAAAGAGGAATTGCAGCAATTTCTGAAAAAGTACGAAGAAGGAAATTATAGAGTAGCAGAAAAATAATATGAAGGAAGAAGGTCCGTTATTTTCCGATAAAATAAAAAGATTTGCCAAAATGAATGGTCCCCAAGAATGAAGGAATGTTGGAAGAAGTAATTTTGTTTTTTTCAAAGTTTATGATTGATTTGAAAAAGAACCAATGATTTGCAGAAAAATCAGATTAAAGATTTAAAGACAGAGCTTCGAAAGACTGAAACGGAATTTAAGGTGTTCCAGAACAAAGTAAGACATCCGTTCCGAACGATCTTAAAAAAAGAATATTTCGATAAAAAGAAATGGGTGGCTGACAGAAGATGGAAGAAACAGAAAGAAATGCAAAAAAGATGTAACACACAATCTCGTGTGGCATACGATGGAAATCAGTAGAAAAATGCGCGAAGACCATATGAAGCAGAAAGCTTTTTACGATCTGGATGAGTGGATTATCCGGTGCAGGAAAATCTACCATAGCAAATGCGCTGGAAAAACGATTGTATGCAATGGGAAAGAAAACCATGCTTTTGGATGGAGATAATGTGCGGATGGGCTTAAACAGCAATCTTGGTTTTTCCGATGAGGACCGGGTAGAAAAATATCCGGCGGATTGCAGAGGTTGCAAAGCTGATGAATGATGCAGGCCTGATCGTGATTACCGCATTTATTTCTCCGTACCGGCATGATCGCGAGAATGCAAAACAGATTATCGGAGACGGTTTTCGGGAAGTTTATGTCAGCACTTCCATTGAAGAGTGTGAAAAGAGGGATGTAAAAAAAGGATTGTATAAGGCTGCGCGGGAAGGAAAAATTGCGCAGTTTACAGGAATTACCAGCCCTTATGAAATTCGGAACATGCAGATGTTGTCGTAGATACCGCGGAGATGGATGTGGAAACATGTGTGAATCATATATTGGAGCAACTGAAAAGTCTGTTGCGAGAATCCGTGTGAGTCAGGCAGGACAGTTTATCCGGTCAATGTTTTGGATCGGATGTATTGGGTTTGGCGGAGTAAGCGCACTTATTACAGTTATTGAAAAAAAGAGATTGCAGATCGACAGGGAATAGACGAAAAAAGAATATTGACAAAGATGTGGTGGTTGCAAGTATTACACCGGGAGCACTTCCGGTAGAGATTGCAGCGTCTATCGGGCGCCGCAAATTTGGAATCAGGGGAATGATCGCAGGTGCTGTCATGATGGCATTGCCGGGAGCGTTGATGACGGTGGCTCTGGTAGCGGTGTTGTCTGTATTTCAGGAAAAAAATCCTTTCTGTTGTAAATATGATTTCCATAGGAGTCTCTGTTTTTATTTTGTATCTGTTGTTTTCTTATATCAGAAAAATGTTAAAAGACTGCGGGGAAGACGGAAAACACAGAAAGATGAAAGCGATTTTTTTTAATGCTTGGGGTTTTTTTTGTACTGTCTTTTTTATTTCTTCGGTGCAGGTACTGATACTGGCATTTTTCAGCATTTTTTCACCAGAGGCAATTACAGCAAAAAAGGAATCTGATAATTCTTACCGGCATTATTGGCAGTTATCTGTTGACACATGTACAAGTGTTTTCGTTTGATCTGTCCGGATGGCATCCTGTGGTTGATATTGTGATGGGAATACTTGGATGTTATGGCATTTTCTGTAATATAGCAGATACCGGATGGAAAAAGAGAGAAGAATTGGGGTATAATTGCAAAGGATGTTGGAACATGGGTTGTATTTGCGGCAGTTTTCGTCGTTCCCGTCTGGTTTGTAAACCATGAGATCATGTGTTTTTCCGGCAGGGGAATTTTGTCTGCATGGATGTCCTTTGGCGGTGGTGATGCATATATGACCATAGCGGATGGAATTTTTTGTGGGAGGAGGAATGATCACTTCCCAGCAATATTACAATCATATTGTTCCGGCGGTAAATGTATTGCCCGGATCTATTTTGTGTAAAAAACCCCTAGCGGCAGCCGGATATTATACAGGATGGAACCTGACACAGAACATAGAAGTTGGATTATTATTTTCTATAGCAGGTTTTGGATGCAGTATTGCCGCGTCATGCAGTATTTTTTATGCTTGCATATCATCTGTATGATTATCTGATCACATTACAGGCATTTCGTATTATTCGAAAATGGATCAGACCAATCATCGGTGGTCTGTTAATGAAAATCATGGTGATGCTTTTGCTTGCAGCATATAGGTCTGGTAATTACTTTTATGACATAAATGTACAAACAGGAGATATGGAAAGTGAGATTTACAAAAGCAAAAAATTGTAGCAGCAGGAATGATACTGGCGGGAATCTGTATGATTGCACCACAGCAGCTGAGGGCAGAGGTACCCAAAACACAGATGGATGGTGTGATGGGACAAAGCATCAAAGAAGAGATGGATGATACACAGATTTCAGACGTGGATAAGCAGAGGGACGGATTGTTGTCCACATATGCCATGCCACGGCTGCTGGGGGCATCTAAGGCATCTTCCGGATATACACAGGATTTTCTGGATGGTTCTTTTTACTTCGAAAGTGGATTATACAAGTGTTACCTATTATCACAAATCGGACTATGAAGATGCGCAGCTTTTGAACGGAATAGATGTCTCCTGGTGGCAGGCAAAAAATAAAAAAAACAACAGCACTTAACTGGGAAAAAAAATACATGATGCAGGAATAGATTTTGCATTTGTCCGTGTAGCGTCAAGGGACACTTCCGATGGAAGCATTTACGAAGACACGGCTGCGGATTCCCATATTCAGGCGGCACTTGAAAACGACATCAATGTCGGTCTGTACATATTTTCACAGGCACTGACAGAAAAAGAGGCAAAACAGGAAGCAGAATATGTGCTGGATCTGGCAGATAAATACGGCTGGGATGTGACCCTTCCGATTGTTATAGACAGGGAAAAAAAAGGAAGTCCACAACCGCCCTGACAGGGGGGAAACTCTCCAAAGCAAAAGAGACAGCGGTCTGCCAGTCATTTGCAGATACGATTTCCGATGCGGGATATCAGCCGGTTGTTTATGCTTCATATGCATGGATCAAATCCTATATTGATACAGATTCTCTGGAGGATTGCGGCATCTGGATTGCGCGGTACAATAATACGACAACGAGCAATGCAAAAAAGGGGGGGAACCTTATGCAGACACAGCATATGACTATGAATTCTGGCAGTATTCATCCGTTGCAAAAGTGAGTGGATATACGGGAAATCTGGACGTAAATTTCTGGTACAAGGACACCAGTGCAAAAACCGGAGGATTGAAAGCAACTGTGGGGAATGCATTTGACCCGGTAAAACTAAGCTGGGGCAAAGCTGCCGATGATGTAACCGGATACCGCGTGTACCGGTATGACGAAAAACAGAAAAAATATGTTTATATGAAGCAGACGAGTGGAAAAAAGCTTTACGGATACCGATGTGACAAGCGGAAAGACTTATCAGTACAGGGTGCGCTGCTTTTGGACCATCGGTGGGACAAATTATTATGGAAATTATTCTTCGGTGGTATCGGCCACCGTTCCGCCGGCAAAAAGTGTCCGATGTAAAAAAAACAAAAAGCGCAGCAGTACATATGTGACACTTGGATGGAGCAAAATATCAGGTTCCAGCGGATACCGGGTTTATAAATATAACACAGCAGAAAAAGAAATACGAAAGTGTGGCAACGATTGCAGGCGGAGCAGAAGTTTCTTATAAAGTTACAGGATTGAGCGGAGCTACAACGTACAAATTTAAAAGTGAAATCTTATAAAAAAAGCAGAAGGGGGAAACCGTCTGGGGAGAAGCTTCTGACGCACATGAAGAGTGCACAAATCCGCTGAAGGTAAAAATCTCCGGCTGCAGACAAAATCTTGTGCAGTCACATTAAAATGGGATAAAACCAGCAATGTAACCGGATATCAGATTTACCGTAAAATTGTTATAACAGTAAAAAACGAAAAAGTATGATAAAATTGCTACTATTAAAAATAACAAAACATTTTCCCTATAAGGATTCCAAATTGAAAAAGGGGACTGCCAGTCAGTATAAAAGTCCGTGCATATAAATCTTATAATGGGAAAACGTATGTGGGTACCTGTTCGGATGTTACAAAAATAAAAGTGAAATAGGTAATGATTCATGGGGATTCACACAAATAATTTCAGAATATTGAACAGAACATCATCGAATGCATTTCCAAAAAGCCACGCAGTAAAATATTTTGACTGCGTGGCTTTACATATATTTAATATAAACATGGATCCATAGTGCTTCGATGGAATCAATCATCATCATCAGCAACTACTTTTACCGTATACACAACCGATTTTTTTTTTTTCACCCTTGGAATTAGTATAGCTGCAGGTGATCTTTGTTGTTCCGCACTTTTTAGCATAGAAATCCACTTCATGACCGGTTTTTTTCAGTTTGCGAAATCGACAATATCCGGATTACTGATTTTCCACTTTAACTGTTTTTCCTTGATAGAGTCTCCCTTTTTCACCTCTAAATCAAAATCGTCCCAGACCTCCTCATACTTGACAGAAGCTCCGGACTTCCGGAGAGAGTAATCTTTTCTTTGCCTCTGTTACAGATACCTTGATGGTGTCCCCGTAACGATCCTTGTTTTTCCCGTATACATAACACCGGATTTTTGCAGTTCCGGGTTTTACAGCAACAAAATCCATATCATCACCGCTTCTGTCGGAGTCTTCGAACCGCACATGGGATTTTCCGGAAACAATCTCCCCAGCAGATATAATCGTCCTCTGCATCATACGGAGAAGTCTGTGCTTTCACTTCAAATTTCTTTCCCTGTGCGACGCTTCGCTTCGACTGTGCAAGCGTAACCTTGTCCGGTATGCCATGGTAATCGGCACGCGCGGAAACGGCACCGGTACCTGTGACAGCTGCTACAATAAGACATGCGGTTACAAACTGTTTCGTTCTTCTTTTTTCATATTATAAATCCTCGTATAATAAGTGTATAGCCAGTAGAAATGATGGTTATGCACTTATCCTTTCTATAAATTTATAGATGATCTGAGACACCTGGGATAAACCCTTTCCATCTCATCTACATTGGTTATTAGTTTCATAGGTTATTCTGTGGTATGATATCAGCAGAGTCTGATGTCTAGAGGCACTGCTTTTAATCCTTTCAGCCCGGTCTCCGGTGCCTGCTTATGGAGCTTGCAGCCTGAATCATATGTCACATTCCGCTTACACAGATGTTTCATCCCCTGGCGTACAGCACCAGCAAAAGAGCTGCCAGGGTGCATGCTTATTACGCGAGGTTTCGGTCAGCATATGATTCCCAGGATAAACCTTTTTCTTCAGGTTCCAAGAATACTTAATCGGAAAGGCGGGTGATATCATGTTAAAGATTAACCCATTATCTACGCTTTACGTCGGTATTGACGTCAGTTCAAAATCCAACTATGTTTGCGCTTTGGATTTTTATAAAAATAAATACATAAACTCTTCTTTTTGCTAACAATCAGCCTGGGGCTGAGGAATTAGCATTGAAGATACTTGAGTGTTTAAAAGAACACCCTGATATAACTACGATTGTTGCAGCTTTAGAATCAACTTCTGTTTACAGCATCAATATCGCTAATTATCTTTCTTCCTGTGAAGAATTGATGCGGTTCAAGCCTTACGTTTTCGTCCTGAACCCTAAATGTACTGCAAACTACAAGAAAAAGCTATATAGGACTTGGTAAATCGGATCCTATCGATGCTTTTGTTATTGCAGACTATGCAAGAGCTGGAAACATTGAATCCGAGCCTTGGCGTGGCAGCCAGTTCCTGGCTTTGAAACGTCTCACTCGGCATCGTCTTCACCTTGTTGAATGCATGACAAGAGAGAAAAACTTATCTTGTTTCCAATCTTTATCTGAAATTCAGTGAATTGCAGATGCTTGAAGGAGACGATCAGCCTTTCTGCGATATATATGGTGCTACATCTTCCAGTGTATTAATGGAATACTTTTCCCCGGAAGAAATCTTAGATTCTTCCGAAGAAGATCTGATTGCATTCCTTGCTGAGAAAAAGCCGCAACCGCATTAAGGATATAAGCAAGACCGCAGATTTATTAAAGAAAGCTGCCAGAGATTCTTATCGTCTGGATAAAGCTCTTTATGAGCCTTTAAATGTGTCTATTGCCAGTTCTTTCAACTGCATTGAAACCTTTAAAAGAGAAATCAAAGTCATTGACAATGCTATTGAAAAAGAAATAAAAAAGGATTGAACCCAAATGCTTTTATTATTCTTCAATCCATTGACGGCATCGGTCCTGTCTTTGCTGGTGGCATAATTGCTGAAATAGGCGATATAACCGCTTTTCATTCATCTGATGCTCTTGCCAAGTATGCCGGTCTCACATGGAAATCCAACCAGTCCGGTGATTTCGACGGAGAAGATACTCCTATGATAAAAAGCTGGTAATCGTTATCTTCGATACTATCTTGGCGAAGCTGCCAACAGTATGAGAAAACACAACGTTGAGTACGGAACGTACTATCGGAAGAAGGACAATGAAGTTCCGAAACATCAACACAAAAGAGCACTCGCGCTGACTTCACGTAAATTCGTTCGTTTGGTTTATGGATTGCTGGCCAGAAACCAATTGTACTCCGGCGTATCGCTGGATACATCAATTAAAGATTCTAACTAGTCGAACTTATGTTTTGCTTGAATCATAGGTCTATTAAAGTTACCCTTTTTCTGAAAAACATATCGAAATCTTTTTCAAAAATCATCTTGACATATCACCAGATTGCTCCTTAAATCAATTGGTACTTTGATTACATAATGATTGTATCATGCAATTATTAGAAAAAAATATTAGTAAATGGAGGCAGATGTCCGGAAAATGCAGCCTAAGATTGTCCGGCCGGCATCCGCACCACAAACGTACTGCCCTGATCCACCACACTTTCCACAGTCACCGTCCCGTGATAAAAAAACGTGCGATCTCATAAACCATTGCCAGCCCAAGCCCGGTACCTTCGCCACCGCGGGAAGCATCCGCCTGGTAAAAGCGGCGGAAAATTTTCTCCCTGTTCATTACGGGCAATCCCGATTCCGTCATCTGCAACCGACAGGACAAGAGAAGAATCTTCCTGCCAGAGCCGCACCCGGATATGTCCGTTTTCCCTGCCATAGCGGTACGCATTGCTCACAAGATTCACCAACAGCCGCGAAAAAAGTTCCGGATTGACCGAAATCATGACCGTTTTCGTTTCATACTCCAACGTAATCCCACGCTCCCGGATAAGCTTCATATCCGAGCAGACCGCTTCCACAAGCTCCCCCGCATCAACGAAAGCGTCCGGATACTTCCCGGAGCGCATCTCCAGCCGGGCAAAATCCAGCATATGATTGATCAGCTTCGTCATTTTCTGCCCCCTGCCTGCGGATCACCAGCAGGGCATCCATATATTCTTCGGTCGTCCGTTCCCGTTCCAGCGTGTAGTCACACTGCGCGGAAATCACAGCCATAGGAGTCCGAAGCTCATGGGACGCATCTGACGTAAACTGCCGTTCCCGCTCGAAAGCCAGCTCCAGCCGGTCAAGCATCTCGTCAAAAAGTTGACGCAAGCTGGTGCAGCTCATCATCCCCCTCGCCGATATCAATCCGTTGTTTCAGATCATTTCCCTCACTGATCTGTTTTGCCGTCCACGAAATTTTCTGGAGAGGTTTCAATGCATGTCCGGCGATCAGATATCCGCCAACAGACGCCGCCACAACCCAGAGTGGCAGAAGAATCACAGCAGCCCGGATCATCCCGGACATCTGCCGCTCCCCCTGCTCCTCCGACACCATACCGCGAAGCCATAAATCGTCCAGACCGTTTCCCGAAAGCTTGCGGTCAAACACATAGTACCAGGTACCATCAGAGCGGAGCTTCTGAATCCGGGAATCCTCAAAAACGCATTCCGGACACAATGGAAAACGCGGAATCACTTCCGTATAGCAGCCCCGAATGCTCATCATACAGCCCCCGTGTATACCTCATTCACCTCATACAGAAAATCATCATCGATATCCAGATATCCCGAACCATGCCGTATCAGATAATCGTACCGTTGCTCCTTCAGCGCCTGGCTGGAAGGCAAAAGGTATTCCACCTCATCCACATTATTCTCCACCGCCTGCACCAGACAATCCTGTATCGTTTTGATCAAAATCTGACGGCTTACCGCAAAAACAGCCAGATAAGCAAAGAGCACTACAACGATCGATGCGGCAGTAAACCAGACCGTAATCTTCAAGCGGACAGACAACTTCTTTCGAATAGGTAACCTCTTTTTAACAGGCGATTTCTTCACAATAGCCAACTTCCTTCCTTATATAAATGACTTCTTCATAATCGATACCCCCCTGCCCTCAGACCTCTTCCCGCAGCACAAAAACCCCTGCCGCGGACAAAGTGTGGATCAGTTTGCGGTCAAAGCCATCGTCCACCTTCCTGCGGAGATAGCTGATGTAGACATCAACCACATTTGTCCCACCTTCATAATCAAAATTCCACACATGATCCTCAATCATTTCACGCGACAACACACGCCCCTGATTATACATCAGATATTCCAGCAGAGCGTACTCCTTCGCGGACAGATGGATTTCCATTCCGTTTCGTGCAACCGTGTGCGCACTGCAGTCCATCGACAAATCCCCGATACAAAGAACATTGCTGGAGGCACCGAAAGAAGTCCGCATCATCGCACGAAGCCGCGCGGACAATTCTTCAAAAGAAAAAACGGTTTGACGAGATAATCATTGGCACCCCGATCCAGTCCCTTCACCCGGTCGGAAACAGAATCCCTTGCGGTTAGAAACAGCACCGGCGTCGTCCGTTTCATGCGCCGCAGCGCATCCAGTACAGCATACCCATCCGCCTTCGGCATCATAATATCAAGAATCACAGCGTCATAGTCGGTGTATGAGAGAACCGCAATCGCTTCCTCTCCATCGAAGCAGCAGTCCACACTGTAACCGTCAGCGGTCAGCTTTTGAGCGATAATGTGATTTAAATCCTTTTCATCTTCAGCAAGAAGAATCCGCATGGTCATACTTCCTTTCCAAATTTAGTTTTATCAGTATAGCAGAAAAAAAAAAAAGCGCCACACCTGATTTCATCTCCATAATATAAACACAAATACATCATATGTATTAAAATTAGCAACAAAACAAAAATTACGAATAATTTAACATAAAACGCAAAAAAAGGAAGACACAACAAGGGAAAAATTGGTTAAAATACTATATTGTTTTTTCGGAAAAAAGATATTATATTAAAAACATCTGATGAATTTCCAGATAAAACCAACAGAAAACAAAATAATAAGGGGAGAAAATAAAATCTATGTCTACAAAAAGAAAAGTACTATGAAAGAAAAGCTGGAAAATATGCAATTGAGAGAAAGGAATAAATTATGGCTACAAAATGGTCATTATTATGATGCTGGTTTCAGGATTGCTCTCGGTTGTGGTCATAGGTGTGTTATTTTCCGACATGATGCATTATGTAAATAAAGTGAATGCCGCAGACCAGGCAGTAAAGGTCTGCCGGATTAATGTCAGCGCGGCAGCGAGAAATATCAGGGAAATGGCGTTGAATCCGGATACATCATCTTACGATGGTTATGAACAGGGCGTGAAAACTTTACTGGAAGAAGTGGATGCAAAGCTTAAGATTATAAAAAAAATCAGGAGCCGTTACATGCAATCGAGGATGTGGCAAAGGATTTAACAGAAGGAAATCTGCACAGCACACTGGAATATCGTTCCGAGGACGAGATCGGAAGACTGGCACACAGCATGCGCAAGTCTATCCGTATTCTGGGATCTTATGTAGATGATATCGACCGCGCCATGAAACTTTTTGCGGAGGGACATTTTGATGTACAGCCGGAAGTAGAGTGGAAAGGTGATTTTATTGGTATTTTACACTCCTTTATGGGATTTGAGAAAAAAGCATGGCAGCCACGATTAAAGGAATCCAGAACGTGTCAGGCGAGGTTTCCGGTGCGGCAGAACAGGTGGCATCAAGTTCCAATGATCTGGCAGATGGTGCGACCAATCAGGCAGCTGTTGTGGCGAATCAGGTAAATATGCTGGCGACCAGAGTGCACAGGCAGCGAAGGAATCTACCACACTGATCGAAACATCCGTAAAAGCCGTGGAAAACGGTATGGTCATTGCAGAACGGACCGCAACACAGCTGGAAGAAGTGGCAGAAAGCCTGCGTGGAATGATCAGTAAATTTAAAATTGCAGTTTTTGAAGCATAATACAAAAAGGCAGAGAGCAGACAATAGCAGTGGTCTGTTGGGTGAAAGGGAAATGCATGTTGATTATCTGCAGGGCTATCTGTTTGAAAGCCATGCGGCCAAAAAAAGAGTTTTATGAACAGTTTGTAAAAAGCGATGGAAAATAATTATCAGAATATTTAAGGAAGTAGTTGTATGGAAACTATTTTCCGGATGTGACGGAGCGACAGGTCACAGTGAAAATATTCAAAAGAATCTTTGAAAATATTGAAAAAATAGAAATTAAGGCACTAGGCGGCAGGAAAATAATACTCAGCCTTGGTGCATGCATTTATGATGGGATAGGGGATATCAGCTATGATACCCTTTTACAGCAAAGGCGGATGCGAGCCATGTACCGGAGCAAAAAACAACAGGGATTTTGTGCTACGGTACATGGGGCTGCGGACGAGGTTTTTATACCTTAACTGTTGGGCTGAATCCGCTTTCGGTTATAGGCCAGATGCAGGTACATCGCATCATGGGCGCGGATCGCATCGTGGGCTGCAATTGCGTCTGCAATCTCCCGGTGTGACTCAATCGTTTCATTACGCAATGTGTTTCCGGTACTTTCTATGAGAAGTGGGATTGATCGGAAAATAACGGGAACCAGCCGTGGAACAACACAATATTTTTGCTGCTCAGTGCAATGGCGGTATGCAGTTCAATGTCTTTGGCAGAGTGATCCTTATGGGCGTTTAACAGTTCTTCGGCTTCATCACATAAGGTATAGATTTTTTGGATTTCTTTATCTTCTGCATGCATGGCGGCAAGGGCTGCAATGGAAGGTTCCAGCAGAAAGCGGATTTCCATGAGGTCATGGATCAGCTTTTTGTTTGTTCTTTATAAAATTAAGCCCGAGCGGATCGTTAATAACACCTGTGGAAGATGCGACATAGGTGCCGGATTCCTGCAGGATGGTGACGATATTCCGTGATGCAAGAGCCCTCATAGCTTCACGCAGAGAGCTTCTTCCTACATTTAAGCGTTCACACAGAACGGTTTCATTTGGCAGTTTATCCCCGGGTTGTAAATTTTTCTTCTAATATAAATGCAATAATGTCTTCCCGCAATTTTTTTCGGGAGACTTTTTCCTTCAGAATTCGTCATATGATTTCCCCATTCTTTAGATATATAAATAGAAACAATTTAAGAATAATGCTTTCTGAACCGAATGTCAAAGTAGACTGGTGGATACTATCCAGAAATAGTTGGTATTTGATACTGTCTGACCGCATCAGCACCACCAGGCAGGAAAGAGAATAAGGAGAATAGCGACGATCCATGGGAACAGTGTGGTAAAAATGTTATACAGGTCTCCCAGTGGATCCTCGCTGTAATCCCAGAAAGGTCTGGCAGGATCATCGATCCAGTAGACATTTATGATTGTCCGCAGATGGGATCTGGTACTGCTTAGCGGGAGAACAGGAGAATTTTCTGCAGTACTCCTTTCCGGCTACCGTGTAAGCTACCTTGCCGCCCAGTAATTGTGGTCGGAATTTGACCGGTTGACCGTGATTCTTTTTGCATCTTTTTTTTATAATCATTCCTTTTGTGACATGTCCGCGTTCTTTGCAATTTTCAATTTTTCTGCTCAGCCCAACTTTTTCTTTTGGCTAAAAAACTTCAGATCAATGATGTACAGTGGTATCAGCGATATAACGGCTACAGTTACCTGCCATGGATACTGGCGGATGGCGTTGATGATTTTTTTAAATTCCATGATTTCCATTTTTGCTTCATATCAGGAAGCGGTTTTGAACACTTTCCCCGGTACTGCCGTCTTTATGCGGTCAGACCATGGAAAGGGATATGGTCTTTTGTATCCTTATTATAGGAAAACAGGGATTATTTGGCAATAAAAAATAACTGTAAACGTTTTCACATTATTAGGCATATCGTTACTGTTCAGAGGTAAACTTGTAACGAGTTCAAATCATTTTTTGTGTATGACAAAAAGAGCAGATTGCATATCCGCCTCATAACGCAGTATCATGGTGACGAGATTTATGCAACCCGATACATGAAATCCCTATTTTGGACGGAGGTGGATAGATATTTCGATTGTACTCCTGATTTTCAGGTGTCACTGAGCAATACGTAACCGAACGAAGTACGTTTG
>VOFK01000795.1_pt1 | contig 29749 bp, 50 predicted proteins | sample 5384121 | NCBI WGS metagenome assembly VOFK01 (sample SAMN12384730, study PRJNA508395) | human gut metagenome | isolation source: healthy gut J | host: Homo sapiens | reverse complement strand
TGCTTCTCGTTCCTGTTATCGTAACGAGCGTCAGACACCTTAACTTCTGGGGAATATTCTTCCCCGCGGCTATCATGGCGATACTCTTTTTGACGAAACTCGGTATCGAGAAGTTCACCCCATGGCCTGTTTTGGGTGCGGCACTGCTTCTCAGCGTGGGATTTTCATTTATTTTCCCTTATCGCTAAGGTTTACCCAAAGCAAGTGGACCACCCACTACTACCGATAATCCTGCATGGGATAAATCCTCAGACAACGGGGAATATGTGCGTATCGACGCAAAATTTTCAGGCTGCACAAAGTATATAACCTCAAAGGTGTTAAAAAGAGTTGACATAAGCTGCCGTTACAGCGGTATGGAGGTGTACTTTGATTCTGCCGATATGGCAGGAAACGAAGTCGAGCTGAATGTTGATGTGCTTTGCGGCGGAGTGGAGCTTTATATCCCGAAGAACTGGGGCATAAGGTGGAAGCCGACTGCGTTCTTGGCGGAATAGACCAGCCTAACGGAGCTTTATGATGAAAAAGAAAAAGATCCTTATCATAAAGGGCAGAGCAAAGATCGCAGGAATAGATATAACATATGTTTAGTCTTATGTAGAAAGAACAAAAGTAAAAAGCTGCGGAGGGAAAAACTCCGCAGCTTTTTTGTATGTCTGATTATTCTTGAAGTATCATCTTGTCTGAAAGTTCGTCCTCGGCGGTGTCGGAATAAAGCTTCATAAGCTTTTCCACCGTCATGTTTGCTCTCTGCTCGCCCTCGATAGTAAGAAGCAGTTTGCCTTGGCTCATTACGATAGTTTTGTTGCCATATTCAATGGCATTTGAAAATGTTGTGTGTTATCATAAGAGTAGTCAGCGCGTTTTCCTTTACTATCTTGTCGGTTATCCTCATGACCTTTCTGCGGTCTTAGGGTCAAGTGCCGCAGTGTGTTCGTCAAGAAGCAGAAGTTTTGGTGTAACGATAGTCGCCATAAGCAATGTGAGCGCCTGTCGCTGTCCGCCTGAGAGCAAGCCCACAGGCATTTTCATTCTGTCCTCAAGACCTAAGTCAAGCTCCTTTGAGCCTTTCTCTGAACACTGAAACGTCCTTTTTCCTGATACCGATAGTAAGCGAACGACGCTTTCCACGACTGTAGGCAAGGCCGAGATTTTCCTCTATGGTCATGTTTGGCGCAGTTCCTCTCAGCGGGTCTTGGAAAAGCCTGCCTATAGTTCTTGCACGTTGATGCTCCTTTAGGGTGAGTGATGTTCTTTCCGTCAAGGAATATCTTGCCGGTGTCAGCCCTCGTAGCTGCCACTGATAACGTTCATAAGTGTGGGATTTTCCTGCACCGTTTGAACCTATTACAGTAACGAAATCTCCGTCAGCCACATCAAGGTCAATGTGCTGGAGTGCCTTACGCTCGTTGGCAGTGTTCTTGTTGAAGGTTATGTTTATATTTTCAAGCTTAAGCATTTTAAACCTCCTATTTGTCACTGCATACACGCTTGTATGCCTTTGTGATATACTTCTTGATAGCAGGCAGAGAGATAGCAAGGGCAACTATGCAGGCTGAGAAAAAGCTTTGTGTAGTTGCTGTCCATACCGAGATTCATTGCAAAAGCAAGAACAAATCTGTATGCCACCGCACCGAATATCGCCGCAAGTATTCCGCAGAGGATCGAGTGCTTGCTGAAGAATATCTCACCAATAATGATAGAAGCAAGGCCTACCACCAGCATACCTGTACCGCTGTTGTTGAGTCGCCTGCCGAGGAATACTGAGCGTACATTGCGCCTGAAAGGGATACCAAAAGCGTTTGCAATGGCAAAGCCCATTATCTTCATTCTGTCTGAGTTTATTGAAGAAGCCCTTACCATGTATTCGTTGTCGCCTGTGGCTCTAAGTGACATTCCTGCCTGAGTTTTAAGAAACCAAAAAGCAGAACAGCCGCAATAATAAGCACGATACCTGCCGCCGCAAGCTTGTAATAGTCGCCGAAATATTTCTGAGCCATTGTAAATATAGTATCTTTCTTATAGAGTGAAATATTAGGTCTGTCCATGATTTTCAGGTTTATGGAGTAAAGAGCCGTCATTGTGATTATTCCCCGCAAGTATAGGCTGAACGTTGAGCTTTTTGTGATAAGTATTCCCGTCACGCTTCCTGCGATAGCTCCTGCAACTATTGACAGCAGTATTCCCTTGATAGGGTCGCCGTTGAAAGCCTGCATAACTGATACTGCAACGCCAAGGGTGAAAGTTCCGTCTACCGACAGGTCAGGGATATCAAGTATCCTGAATGAGATGAATATTCCAAGCGCAAGGATAGAAAAAACAAGACCCTTTTCAAATGTTCCCGTAACAACGCTTTCCGTGAGCTGAGTGTTTATTATCACAAGAAGTAAGATCAAAAGCACAGCTTTCGGTATAAGCGAGATAACTGTTTTCTTTATTCAGTTTCATATAATTTTCCTTTCAATAAAAATAGCAGGGAGCGAAAGTCCCGCTCCCTACTATTATACTATGTTTGATTTGATTTTTGCAATAGTTTAATCAAAGTAAACTGTCTTTTCTCCATTTGCAATATCGTCAGGAATAGTGATACCGATCGTGTCAGCAGTTGTCTTGTTGATATAAGTGCTGAGGTCTTCGTTGAATACCTTTATTGGTATCTCGGAAGCCTTCTTTTTCGCCGCTGAGTATCTGAGCTGCCATGTTTGCAGTTTCCTTTCCAAGGTCGGAATACTCAATACCAACAGTGCCAAGACCGCCGTCCATTACCATTGAGTCAGCGCCAACGAACATTGGAACTTTAGCCTTGTTCATAACTTCTGTAACTGTACCCATAGCGCCTGCGATAGTGTTGTCGTTAGGTGAGAATACAGCGTCGCACTTTGCGGCAAAGGTTCTGAGCAGCTTCCTGCACCTCAGATGTGTTTGAAGCAGCGCCTTCGATAACAGCGATGCCCTTTTCCTCACAGTAAGCCTTTACTTCTTTAAGGGTAGAAACTGAGTTGTCCTCGCCTGTGTTGTAAAGATAACCGAGAGTTTTTATTTCAGGCTTCATTTCAAGCGCAAAGTCAAGTATCTTTGTGATAGCGAGCTTGTCAGATGTGCCTGTGATGTTTGCCCCTGTGCTTTCAAGCGAGTCGCAAAGGCCTGCACCGATAGGGTCTGTTACTGCGGAGAATACTACAGGTATCTCCTCAGAGTATGGAGCTGCGAGCTGTGCGCATGGTGTTGTGATAGCGATGATGATATCGTCACCGTCAGCCTTGAACTGGTCGAGTATCTGCTGAACAGTTGTTGACTCGTTGTTAGCCTGCTGAGCGTCGATAGTGCAGTTTTTGCCGTCAACATAGCCAAGCTCTGCAAGTCTGTCGATAACAGCATCTCTGATAGTGTTGAGAGATGTATGCTCCATTATCTGAACAATGCCTATCTTATAGTGCTTTTCTGATGAGCCGCCTGCCTTTGAATCGTTTGAGGAGTCCTCCTTAACGCCGCATGACGCAAGAAGCAGCCACAGCCATTACCGCTGCAGCGGCAAGTGCCAGAACTTTTCTTAACTTCATATATGTACCATTCCTTTCGTATTTACGGGGATTTTACCCTACTACTCTATTAAAAAGCACAGCCGTAAAAGTTTGTCAAGTAAAAGTTAAAAGGATTGTAGAAATAGTAAAAAAGCCACAGAGAAAATCCCCATGGATTTTGTATGTTTTGCAGTTGGTTGACAGAAATGTGAAAAAAAGGCTATAATGATATCTGTAATATTGCAGAGCAGGAGGTTTTGTATTGGGACTAAAAAGGGTTTCCCTGATAGGGTTTTGTCTTGCGGCGGTGGCAGCGGTGGTAATGCTCGCTGCAGTTATAATAAGACCACCGAAAATATATATAAGCGAGATATGTCCCTCAAACAGCGAAACATCTAAGAAAACAGCTATGCAGGACAAAAAAACGGAGAACCAAGCGATTGGATAGAGATATATAATCCTCCTACAAATAAAGATATTTCACTTACGGGATTTTCACTTTCAAAAATGGCGGTGGAGATCAGCCTTTGGGCGGATATGTCATTAAAGCCCATGACTATATAATAGTATACTGCTCATCAGCAGGCTTTGAGAATGCTGATTTTCCTCACGCTGATTTCAGCATAGGCAAGGTCAGCGAAGCGGAGATAATATTGAAATATGACTCGTTCCAGTGTGAGAGCATAAAATTGCCTAAAGCTTAACAAGGGCGTGAGCTATTCTAAAAAATGTCAAGGGTGAAATGTACGTTTCAGAGCCTACACCTCTTGCGGCGAATGCAGAGAAAACTATCGGAGATACACCTGTGTTTTCTCAGGCGGCAGGCAGCTATGAAAAGGCTTTTTGACCTTGAGATAACCGCAGGAGAGAAAGTCAGACGGTGTATTATACCACCGACGGCACCGACCCCTGCCACGTCGGACACAAGAAAGGTCTATGAAAATGCCCTGAGAATTGACGACAGGTCAGATGATGAAAATGTCCTTTCGGCTTATGACCCTATGAAAATACAGCTTGATTATCGTGACAGCATAAAACTGCCTGACAAAAGCGCAGTTGATAAAGGCACTGTCATTAGAGCCTGCGCAGAGGGTACAAGCGGAAAGTGCGGAAAAACTGTTACTGCCACCTATTTTGTGGACGTTTCAGGGTGCAGATCATAACGATCTGCCTATAGTATCCATTACCACCGATCCTGACGGGCTTTCAACGAAAAAACCTTGGTATTTACAGCCTCGGAGAAGTCTATGAGGAATATGACGAAGAAAACCCCGACCACCCTTTGAACGGATCTATCCCTGCAAACTATAATCAGCGTGGCAGGGAGTGGGAAAAAAAGAATGTTATGTGGAGTATTTCGACAGCGAGGGCAACAGCCTTATTTCTCAGGATTGCGGCATAAGGATACAAGGCGGCTGGTCTAGGGCGGATTATCAAAAGTCGTTCAGGCTTTATGCTCGAAACGATTACGGCAAAAGCTCTTTTGATACAGTTTTCTGGGATAGCTTTACAGATGTAAACGGCGAGGCTATCACCTCATGCAAGACCTTTGTGCTTAGAAACGGCGGAAATGACGCCAATTATTCAAAATTCAAGGACATGATGATACAAAATATGGTGTCAGGCAGAGGTGTTGAAACTCAGCAGGGAACAGCCTGCGTGCTGTTTATAGACGGTGAATACTGGGGACTTTATACTCTCTCAATCCGATTACAGCGACAGATATTTTGCGGATAGATACAATGTCGCAAAAAACAACGTTGTCATGTATAAAAAAATGATGAGCTGAGCGAGGGTGAGGCTGGGGACGAAAAAGCTTTTCAATGATATGTATAAGTTTATCCCAGAAAACGATATGTCCATTGAGGAGAATTATCGCAAAGCCTGCGCAATGATAGATATGGATAACCTTGTGGAGTATGCCGCCACAGAAATGTATATCTTCAATGACGATTGGCCGCAGAACAACTATGCTTGCTGGCGCACAAGAACCATAGAGCAGGGCAATAGCTATGCAGATGGCAGATGGCGCTTTGTGCTTTTCGACACGGAATCGTCATGCTCGCATTATAACGAGAAGGATCTGGAAACAAATATGTTCTCGTATCTTAGAAGCCAAAGCTATACAAAGTTTGGCGGAATACTTTGCAGCCTTATAGATAACGAGGAATTCGATTTGAAGCTCACCTCGGCAATGTGTCAGCTTGGAAGCGTGAACTTTACTGCGGAGCGGTTCGGGGAGTATCTCGAATATTATAAGAATATCTATTACGGCGAGCTTGATAATTATTTCGACCGTTTTCCAACATGGGCAAACCTTTGCGAAAGCTACAGACCCTATGATAATACGTTGGCAGAATTTTATTGAGGGAAGATATGATAAAGTGCTTGGCTATCTTGAAAGAGAGTTTGACTATTATGAGCGCAGAACTGTGAAGATATCAGCGGATAACGAGCAGGGAAGCGTTTTGATAGGGGCGTTGAAATAGAAAGTGATTATAGCGGCACATATTTAGACGGCTGTGAGATAAAATTGAATGCACAAGCAAAATCAGGCTGGCATTTTGACCATTGGGAGGGCGTAAAGGGCGATAATACCCAATCGGAGATAAAGGCTAAGGTGAATGGTGATATGAATATCAAAGCCGTTTTTGGAAAAAAGATATTGTTTAGCATAAAAAAGGTCTGTCACCAAAATCAAGTGACAGACCTTTTACTATATAAACTTAACCTGCAAAATCAATATCTACAGAGCATATCTCAGCGTCAGTTCCTACCCCTCATGAAAGTGCCGTATACACCAACACCAGAGGTGACAATGGAGTACATGTTATCTTTTTCTTTATCAGGCCACATGGGTTTTCCCCAGAAAAAGACCTATTGTCAGATTGCCTGGGGAAAAGCTGCCCGTCATGTGTGTGACCTGAGAAATCTATGTCTGCACCTGCGTCAGCGGTCTTTTGAAGCTCGTCAGGCTCGTGGGAAAGCACGAATATCGGCTTGGTCTTGTCAAGATCCTTCGTAAGCTCTGATATCTCTGCACGAGTGCCGTCCTCAGTACCGGGCTTGTCAGTGTCACGCCTGCCCACAAGATAAAATTCATCGTTTATCAAAAACAGACTCATCGTTGATAAGCTTTATGTTACACTCTTTCATAAAAAGTTTGTCATTTTCTCGTTGTGGAGCTGTTTTCTGCCCCAGTCAAAGGTAAATCCCATGAGAATTTTTTTTCATCTATATCGTGGTTGCCGTAGACAGCATAAACGCCGTATTTGCTCTTTATGGACCTGAGCTGTGCCTTTATCCCTTCAGGATCGTCCATGCCGTCATAGCTGTTGTCAAAAATATCTCCTGCTATTATAACAATGTCAGCGTCCTGCTGGTTTATTTTTCTCAACCATGTTGGTGATGTGATCCACACCGATAGCGTAACCCATGTGCAGGTCAGCCACAAGCACAGCTTTTTAAATGCTTGTCACTGCCGCATGATTTGTTGACAGTTACGCTGTATTCATTCACCTTGATGTTTCGTGCATTGAAAATGCCGTAAAGACAGGTCGCCACCGCACAAGCCACAACCACCGAACCTATGGAAATAACGCTTCCACGGGAAAAAAAGCAGCGTGTTTTTCAGCTTCGTGTGCTTTGCGATAAGTCTTAGCAGGTCAAAAAAGCACCACATACAAGAGCGAGTAGAGCATAATGCCTATCCAGTATGTAGAAATTCGCCTTATGACGATAGCAACGGCGGATTTTGGAAGCAGAAAAGCTATAACAGGCGAAAGCGCCATGAAAAAGATAGACCACTGCAAAAAGGCACTTTGAAACGCAGCCAGTTAAATCTGTGGTTGCAGTGCTTCATCCAGTAGAAAAATCGGAACATCATGTATGATGATACGCCCAGATAAAAGGGCAGAAGAAATAGAAATATCATTATTATGCCACCTTATAGATAAGTGAGGAATGAGGAGTGAGGAATGAGGAATTAAAGGTATCGCCTGTGGCGATGATTTTTTGTAGGGGCGAACTTTGGTCGCCCTTGCCGTATGTTTATAATACAATGTAAAAAGTCCCACGGTTTTGCCGTCTGTTTGTGCTGTATTTTTATTCCTCTTTAAATCTCTCCAAAAAACTGTGTCTGCCCTCGTCATCTTTGTATGCAATGACCTGATTGAGCATAACGTTTTCCACGCTCTTGAAAAATGTTGTATTCCACCTGCGGATTAACGAGCTTTTAGCTTTGCGATAAGCTTGTTTTATCTCCATACGCTTTGATACTGTCCTGCTGTAAGGTGGGCAGGTGGTGCAGGTGTCGGTGAATTTGCAGGCACACTGTATGAACCGCAGCCCGTTATAGTCACGCCACCTTTTTATGTCGTCCTCTCTGACCATATAGAGAGGTCTTATAAGCTGCATACCCTCAAAATTCGTGCTGTTGAGTTTTGGCATCATGGTCTGTATCTGTCCGCCGTAAAGCATTGACATTAGTATGGTTTCGATAACATCATCATAGTGATGCCCAAGTGCGATCTTGTTGCAGCCAAGTTCCTGTGCTTTGCTGTATAAATGACCTCTTCTCATTCGTGCGCACAGATAGCATGGATTTTTTCTCCACATTGTATACAGAGTCGAAAATATCAGACTCAAACACTGTTATGGGTATTCCAAGCCGCTTTTGCGTTGCGCCTCGATTATCTCACGGTTTGCAGGGCTGTAGCCCGGATCCATAACAAGATATTTTACCTCAAAGGGAACTTGCTGTGGCGGTGAAGCATTTGTATGAGCTTCGCCATGAGCATTGAATCCTTGCCGCCCGATATGCACACCGCTATCCTGTCATTAGGCTTTATAAGCTCATATTCGTTCACAGATTGTGTGAATCTGTTCCATATCTCCTTGCGGAATTTCTTTTGTATGCTCCGCTCAGCGTCCTGCGAGATATCCTCCCTACGACCTCTTTTGAAAGCTTTTCTCTCAGCCAGCCATAATAGCCACCCTCTAGGTTTTTCAGCGTCATAGCCAAGCTCTCGAAGCTTTTCGGCCTCAGTGTCGCTTATAAGTCCGCTTTTACAGCAGATAAGAAGCTTTTTGTCTTTTGGCAGGTCGCTTTTATCAAGCTTTTCGGCAGGGATGTTCACTGCTCCGTCAATGTGACCATACTCAAAAGAAAGCTCGTCCCTTATATCTATTATCAGCGTGTCGCCGCTTGCATTTATCATTTTTGTCAGTTGACCTCCGCAAAATTTATCACTATTCTTTATGATAGCATAAAAATCAACTTTTTCAAGCTTTACGCAAAAATAAAAGGCGTTGTAAAAAAACAGCGCTCAAAGAGTCAAGATTTCCTGCTTTTGGGAAGCCTCGACTCTTTTTATGCCAGATCGCAAAAAATAACTATTTTGGCTGAATTTTTGGGTACAGCAAACACAGCGGCAAAAAAACTGCGTTTTTGCCGTGTTAAAAATGTGGAAAACATTTTAAATTTATGCCGCTTTTTTTATTGCAGGCTTTTTCAAGTGGAATTTATGAAGATTAAAACCACAGCAAATCATCGCAATTTCTAAATTCAAGGCTTTTGATCCTCTTCTGCGAGCTCTGGTATATGACCTGTTCCACTTGATAATGCCGTTTGCACCTTCCGACTGGATACTTCGGTTCATACGCAGCAGTGCTCCGTGAATGCTGTTCAGGTTGCAGAGAACTTCCTTGTGAAACTTTTGTCAGTTCTTCATTCAAGCGAATTTTACGATTCCCTTTGCACTTACAGCATTTTTCTTTTTGCAGACAATTACTGCAATCTTCACATTGATAAAATTCTTCTGTTCTGCCATATTTGTTTCCTCTTACAGGTCTGCTGTAAAGATAATGAAACTTTTTTCCGTTAGGACATATTGGATCGCCATCTGCATCTATCGGAAAATTTACTGCTCTGTACGGATCATCACGATATTTTTTGTCCTTGCTTTCCTTTTCATACATAGTAAATTTCATGTATTTTTTTCATGCCGTGTTCTTCACAATACAGATAATTATTAAAGCTGCCGTATCCTGCGTCTGCTACCGGATATTCAGGATATTTTTCGTATATCTGATTGAACTTTTCTATCAAAGGCTTGAAACATTCCATATCAGACGCATATTGTTTTACGTCGAATACTGCGATATATTCATCACAGACACCTAATTGGATATTGTAGCCCGGAAGAAGCTGATCGTTACCCATATAGTCCTTTTTCATACGCATAAATGTTGCGTCATGATCGGTCTTGGAGTAACTATTGCGTTCATCTCCGCATATCTTTATGTGTTCTGCATACTTTTTTTAGCCTTTGAAATGTATTCCGAAAGCTTGTCATAATGCCTCTGTTCAATTGTTTTATGATGTCCCCGTCCCCGAATTGCAGTTTCTGGGTCAAAGCCGCAAAAGCTTTGCATATTGCTGCTGTATTTGCTCTAAATACTCAATAGCATATTCTTCACGAATGCCGAATTTTACGCAGAATGAAGAGATCTTTTTCATTCATTTCACCAAGCAATTCTGTTATCCTTGCAAATACCTTCAGACGGTTTTTCTCACAGCTTTTTTTCCATACCCAGCTGTATTTGTTTGCGTTGGCTTCTATCTTTGTTCCGTCTATGTAAACGTGGTTGATGTCAACATTTCCCACCGTAAAAAATGTAACTGTTGATATCCGCAAAGATCTCATCTATTTTTCTATTTAGGGGACATTGTTCATAAAATTGCCTATTGTCGAGTGGCTTGGCGGAGGATTATCCTGCAGCAGCCACATAAAGCGAATATCGGTTTTGCAGAGTTTTTCTATTTTTCGCAATGATTCGTATCCGTTTTCCATAAATGCAAACAGTATTACTTTCAGCAAAGTTTCTTCTTCATATCTTGGACGGCCTGTCCTGCGGTCCTCAGTCGTCAGGTATTTACTCAGGTCAATATGATTCATCACTTCACAAAATGTATATACCGGGTCAGTTGTTTCAATTATTTTTTTTCAATTTCTATTGGAAATTTTAATTGATATGGTGTATAATATTCTTGTGGTTGGTTATTCATGATACTTTAATTATACCACAAAAAAGACTGCTGTCTTGCTTTTTTGGCAAGATCGCAGCCTTTTTTCTTGGGGACTTTTTTACAGCCCCTTTGTTTTATGTCTTGTGTCTGTTTCTTATATAGAATATTATGGATATTGCCGCTACGATAAATTCCCGTGACAGGATAAGCAAGCCATACGCCGGTTAATCCTGCTGCCTTGGACATAATGAAAGCCATTGGCACGATAAGAGCAAAGCCCCCTTAATATGGTGATGGTCTGGGCTGGTATGATTTTTTCAGAAGCCGCAAAAAATGCAGATATTATTATATTGAAGCCTGAGTAAAACAATCCGGTGAAGTATATTTTCATGCCGTCCTCTGCCATGCGCTGAAGAGAGTCGATATGCTCGCTGTTGAATATAGCGGCGATAGGCGTTGTGAAAAATGCAATAGCAAGGTAAACCATAAGCGCAATCACAAGCTGTGATATAACAGAATATCTCAGCACTGCTCTAAGACGGTCTTTGTTGCCAATGCCGTGAGCAGCACTGATAAGCGGCTGACCGCCTTGTGCGATACCGGTGAATATGGATACCGCCACAATGGAAGTATTCGCTATCACTGCATAAGCTGCAACGCCTGTGTTGCCTGCAAGACCAAGTATTATTATATTGGAACGCAAGCACTACGATGCCTGATGAAAGCTCAGTTATAAGCGACTGCACGCCTATGGACAATATGCCGCCAAAAGTTCTCCCTTCGTGCCTTGCCATGACGATATGGAAGCTGTTCTTTTTGCGGAATTTGTATATGCTCAGTATGCAAAGGCTTATGACAGGCGAAAGCCCTGTTGCAAGGATAGCTCGAAAATGCCCATATCCAGCGGGAAATGAACACATAGTCAAGTATTATGTTTGAAAAGCTTCCCGTAAGCATTGCCGCCATTGAAAGCTTTGGGTTTCCGTCATTTCTTATAAAGCAGTTGAAAGTGTCGTTAAGCACAAAGAATGGTCCGAACATCATAAGCACTTTTAGGTAGGGTATTAGTCATTCCCACAACGCTGCCCTTTGCACCAAGAAGCTTTGCAAGTGGCATTGAGAAAAATGCTCCGCCCAAAAAGTATATCGCTCAAGCACCAGAGCCATAATCAGTGCACAGGTAAAAACTCTGCTCTCCTGCTTCGTCACGTCCCTGACTTTTGTATATTGCAAACTTTGTCGCTCCGCCCATGCCGATCATAAGTCCGGTGCCGTGGATAAGGCTGTATATTGAATGGCGATATTCAGTGCAGTTACGCCGTCTGCACCTATGCCCTTTGCGACAAAGAACGTGTCCGCAAGGATATAGCACGATACACCTATCATTCCGAGAACGTTCAGAGAAGCGTATCTGGCAAAGTCCCTAAGATGTGAATTTTTTCTTCATTTTTATCCTCCGTTTATCCACAAAAAACGCCGAACACCGCTGTCTTTTAAAGCCTAACGACAGCAGGTCCGACGCAAAACTTCTACCCGGCGGCAGAAGTAAGCCTTAAACACATAAGATTATAACAGAGTATAAAGGCATTGTCAAAGAGGTAAATGACTTTGCTTTATGTTAAATAAATGTTAAAAAAACGCTCCTTGTGGTTGACAAGGTTTTTTAACAAAAGCTTTATAATGAAATTGACAGAAAAGCATATATAATATTATATGACAGTCTTAAAATTTTATATACCGATAACAAAGAAGGGAAAACTATGAATTTAACTCATCTCAGATATATGGTAGAGGTCGAAAGACTTGGGTCTATCACAAAAAAAGCAGCTTCAGCACTTTATATGGGTCAGCCTAACCTTTCAAAAAGCTATAAAGGAAATGGAAAGAGAAGTTGGCATACCGATTTTTTAAAAGAAGTGCAAAGGGTGTTGTTGCCACAGAAAAGGGTAAGACAGTTCCTGCAGTATGCAAAGGCCATACTTGTGCAAATGGATAAAATGGAGAGCCTTTTATAAGGATAATGGTGAAAACGCTGTGAACTTCTCTCTGCTTTTGCCAAGAGCAAGCTATATAACCCACGCTTTCACTTGCTTTGTGAACAAGTTAGGCACGAATGTGGAGCTTGACGCAAAAAAATAAGGGAAACAAACTCCATGGAAGCCATAAACGCAGTGGTGGAATGCGAATATAACATGGGTATAATCCGTTATCCTGTGGCATATGAGAGCTTTTTTCATGTCTATGATAGAAGAGAAAAATCTGAAATATCATAACGTGTGGGAGTTCGATTATGTACTTATCACAAGCGAAAACAGCCAGCTTGCTAAAGAAAAAAGAGATAAACGAAACTGTCCTTGATAAATACATAGAGGTATTGCACGGCGATAATATCGTGCCGAACATCTCAGCGACTTATCAGAAGAAAAAAAACGCTGAGCTTAATAATCACAGCAGGCATATATACGTCTATGAGAGAGGAAGTCAGTTCGATATCCTCTCGGCTTGTCCAGACTCATTCATGTGGGTAAGTCCTTTGCCAAAGGAGATATTGAAGCGTTATGGCCTTGTGCAGAGATTTGTCATAGTTTCAAAAAGACCAATAAGGACGTTCTTATCTATCAGAGCAATTACCGCCTTAGCCATGCGGATCAGATGTTCCTTGATGAGCTTGAAAGGGTAAGAAAAGAGATATCAGAATAATTTTTAGCATAAAAATGCGGGCGAACATGAAAAAGTGTTCGTCCGCTTTTTGTTTAACAAGATCTAAGCTCTGAGCATATTATAGGTCAACGTGACTACAGAATATGCCACCGTCCTTTGTAATGTCAATATAGGCATAGCTTGCAGGCTTGCCGTCTCTCGGCTGACCTGCACTGCCGGGGTTTAAAATGTGGATACCCTCCTCATAGGCATAGTAGCGGCAGTGTGTGTGTCCGAAAAAGTGCTATCTGTGCGCCTATTTCCTTGGCTTTGTAAAAAGTCTGTCGGTAAGTATTTCACGCCCCACTTGTGGCCATGGGTGAAAAAATATCTTTTATACCGTCATCGGTCATGTATATGTCATTTTCGGGGAGTGAGCGAAGCAAAGTCGCAGTTTCCTGATACGTTTACTATCTTTTTTTGTCAAGATACTGCACTCTCAGGCTGTCAAGGTCACGTTCGCCGTCACCAAGAAAAAAAATAAACAGGTCAGCGTCGCCGTTTCTCTTGAATATTTTGTGCATTGCAGAATAATTTCCATGAGTATCCGAAAAAACGATTATTCTCATAGTTACACCCCTTTACCAGTTATAACAAGCAATATTATAACATAAATATTTATAAATACTATAGAAAAAAGGAGAATTTTTATGAGCGCAAAAAACAGCTTCAATTCTATGGATCCAAAAGCCATGCAGGCGCTTCTTGCAGTGGCTTCAAGAAAGTTAGGCACTACTCCTGATGTGCTGAACGGTAAGCTTGAAAGCGGAGTTTATGACAGGGCGCTTCATGGTATGCCACAAAAACGAGGCTATGATGCTTCAAAAAGGCTTTGTCAGATCCGAAAACTGCCGAGAAAATATTGTCCTCACCACAGGCAAGGGCGATATTCAAAAAGCTTCAGGGGAAATAGTATTTTTACAGGGGCAAAAGCTTGAACAGGCGGTGAAATAATTGGACGATCTGATGAACAAAATACAGAATGTGCTTAATGACGAGGAAAGCATGAAGCAGATAAAGGAGTTTGCGGATATGCTCACGGCGGATAACGTCGTACAGGGAGAACAGGGGCGGTCAGAGCGAAGCTCCACAAAGCCCTCAGAACATGGACTTTTCTCAGATTCTCCAAAGCCTGGGCGGCGTTTCTCCACCTGCGGAAAGCAAGCCTGCGCAAGCGACACAGACAGGGGTCTTGATATTGCAAAGCTTATGAAGATACAAAGCATTATGCAGTCAGCTTCAAAGCCCGATAAAATATCCAGCTTCTTCTTGCTCTGCGACCTCTGCTGAAAGAAGAAAAATCAGGTGAAAATAGACAGGCTCATAAAAAATATTCAAGCTTTTTGCGGTGTATCCCGCACTGAAAGAAAGCGGACTTCTGGGAGGTGATCTGCTTGGCTTATTCTGATGACAATAATTTCACCACCATGCAGGAGGAAGCCATTCGCCGTGTGAGAGATATGCAAAGGCGTTCACGAAGCATTGTGGGCGCTTAAGCCCTAATAGCGAGCCTGCACCACCTAAAGCAGAGGAAACCCCCGCACTCAGAATGCTTACAGCCCACAAAAAGCCCCTCATAGCAGTTCGCTTTTTGAGCGGTCTGCTTGGGGGAATTTAGGCGATATAAAGATAGACGAGGAAAAAAGCCCTTATCGGTCTGCTTATTTACATATTATACAAGCAGGGCGCGGACATAAAAAGCTTCTTCTGGGGCTTGGTTACCTTCTTCTCTAAAGCGTCCATTCAAGAAGTGCAAGCATAGAAATATCGGAGAAAATATCGGAAAGATAGCTGTCATCATATATCCTGTCCATGTTGTCACCTGAGTATTCTATCTCCTTGCAAAGCTCCTTGATGGTTTCAAAGCGTGCGGGAGCGTCCTGCCCACGACTGAGGTTTATGACCTCTGCGGCAAAAACGAACACTATCATAGCCTTTATTTTTTGACAGCAGGTCGAAATCTCTCACAGCTTTAAGAAAATATCTGTATACAAAATACACCGCAAGCTTTTCGTACTCGCCGCTCGTCTGAGCCTTTAAGGGTGCGGAAAGCTTTTTCACAAAGCGGCTTGCGTCCTTTATCTGCTGTGGGAGAATGTCGCCTATAAAGTCAAGACGTTCAAGATATAAAAGCATATTTTCGGCATTTTCCAAAGGCTTTTCAGGAAAAAGCCTTTTTCAAGCCTCCACACGCTCTGCAATTATCTCAGGGTGGGAAAGCTTCTGGGCAATGGCTTTTTATCTCCTCTGTATCCTCTTCGTCAAGAGCATATTGTATCTCCGCTGACGCTGAAAGAACGTTCACAAGCCTGTCATGGAGAGAATATTCCCTGTTTTTGAAGCAGGTCAATGAAAGCCGTCCGTGCAAAAAGCATGGTTTCAAGAAGCTGGGGATCGAACTCAAGGTCGTCAGGCTCTTCATCTATCTCTTTGGTAAAAAACCACAGGCTCATCATCAGAAAGATACATTCTCACAGCTTCTTCGCAGGCAAGTCCCACGCCTGCCTCCTTGTAATCTCAAACCACTCGTAAAACCTCGGGTGTTCACGGCATATGTCTGAGATGTTTTCCTCACCGTAAGCAAGCTGAACAGAGCAAAGCCCCTTTTCGTTGAGCATAGGGCATTTTCCGTCACAGTGGACAAGATATTTCCCGCCCTCGTCTTCTGTAACTGAGTTCACAAACTTCCTGCCTATATCATTGTCAAGCTTTTTTGTAAAAAGCCGTAGGTGTCCTCGTCTATCTCGATATCCCAATCGGTCATACAGCAGTTGTCAGAACACTGCGAGCCTGTGCAACAAATTCATCAAATATCTCAGGGTAAAAAAGCTTCATATAAATATCTCCTTATGAGGTGTTGACCTTATTATAATACTAATGCTTTTTATCTGTCAACTTTCAGAATAAAAAAAGGCAGACACCTTGTCCGCCTTTTGTCACTCTTGTTGAAAAAAACTATCCATTTTATGTTTTTGGGGCTTATCTCGTCAAGATACTCTGACGGCACTGTAACAGTTATCTGCCGTTTTTGAAGTCGCCCCTGCCTTGTTCTCAGGTATCTCTTTAGCCACATATATGAAAAGGGAATCCTTGTCCTTGACCGCCCTTACTGCTTTGTAGTCGATATGTTCATATCCTGAAAGCTCTCCTTTTAGAAAAAAATAACATGGTTGTTGAAGCCGCCTTCGTTTTCAAAAAGCTTCCATATCCTTTTTCATTTCCTGAATTTGCAGCTCACCATTGTATTTCAAATAATATTCACTGAAATCATCATAATTTGAAAACATTTTTTGATAGGGGAATGTCATGTTGGCTTCACTGCTGCACTTGTATATCTTCTGCTCAAAAGGAACGTCTGTAAGCTCACTTGTTACATTCTCTGTCTGATAAAGCTTGTTGCTTCCTGCGTAATATACCGTCAATCCGTTTTCACAAACGCTGTAAAAGCTGTCGGCAGAAAGCTTTTTGAGAAAAAACTTCATGCTGCCCTCAGAAAAGTCCTCAGATTCTATGGTAAGAACACCACTGTCCCCCTCCAAAGAGCTTTCAGCATGTATCACCTGCGTGCTTGTGCATACTGTTATCTCAGCCTCAGTGCCGCTTTTTACGCACTCACAGAACTCAGCCCAGCGCATATCACTTTCTTCCGAAGAGTCCATGAAAATCATACCATGCTCTCTAGCCGTGTCAGCGGTTATCTCACTGCCGTTCCATGCTGAGAAAATATCTTTGCAGGGCTGTCAACGACTTCCTCTTTGTTCGATAAACGAGGAGTTTTTTTAGTATTGACCACGCTCTTCAGATCGACCGCAGGCTGAAAAAAGGGTCAGGAACATTGCAGCAGACAATGCACCGCAGAATAATTTTTATGCAACTTCCTGCCCCCCTTGGTTTTATACTGTAGGGGCAACGCCTCCCAAAGGCACGCCCTTAAATCTCATTATATCACATTTTGCTGATTCTGTTAATATGTATTTTAATCAAATTAGTAAACGTCTATTTGGCTATAATGTCAAAATATCGGTGTAAATATGGCAAATATCTCAAGAAGAGGGATTGAAAGAGTGAAATGTGACAATATTGTAATTAAACTGTCATTGACATTGATGATAAAAAATATTATAATATATTTATGTACCTGTGCTTTGTTTGCAGGTGTGCAGGTGTGTTCCTGCAAAAAGGAGGCGAAATGTGACGGCTTGTGCCGTGCAATATATGGATAATAACAAGAATAACGTTTCCCGCAAAGGCTTCGGGAAATACGGCGAGCGTTGTCGCAATAATAGTTGTGGGCATATTTGTGCTATGCGTGATACTTCTGCTTGCCAAGGGGCTTTTGCAAGCAATAGTTCAGAAGTGCCAAAGGGTATAAATACTGCCACCATAAATACAAATGAGTCTGTGGCTGAGCCAGTGAACAGTACCGCCCTGCGGATACGTCCGTTACTGATAACAGCAGTGTGGACGAAAGCGGTGCGGTAACAGATGTGTCCAGCGACGAAGTCTCAGCCAGACAGATGTGCTTGAAGTAATGTATGTCACAGAGTATGCTTATCTTCATGTGGCACCTGATAATGACGCTGAGAATATCGTTTGTATGTCACCGGGTGTTCAGGTAAACGTTCTTGAATATGAGGATAACGGATATGTGAAGATAAATTTCATGAACATAGACGGTCCACTCACAGGATATATTTATAAGGATTATCTTACAACAGACAGCTCTATAGCAGTACAGTGGTAAAAAATACAGCGCCGCACAAAAGAATGTGCGGCGTTTTTTTTTTTGGATATAAGGGGGCTTTGAAGTGCCGAAATATAATACTTTTTATCGAGGATAAAAACGGAGAGCGCATAGACTTTATCCTTGACGTTGCCAAAAAAGAAGTCGCCTTAATATGGGTATGCGTGACGGCACTTTGACAGTGCGTGTGCCTTACGGCTGTTCAAAACAGCAGCTTGAAAGCTTTATTAATAACAATCTGGGCTGGATAAAGGAGCAAAAGACAAGGTGGCGGTGGGTCTGCCTAAAGATTTCTGCCATGGCGAAAGGCTCAGACTTTGGGGGGAACGAGCTTTTTACCCCTGACCCTTGTTCAGGCTGATAAGTATTTTTCTCCCAAGATAGAGGACGGCAAGCTTCTCATTGCCGTGAACAAGACCAGCGACCAGACCTATGTAAAAAGAGCAGACCACTAAGTTCATAAACGATCTCACAGTGGCGGAGATAACAAAAAGTATGCAGAAAATGTCTGCCTCCACAGGGCTTGTGCCTGAAAAGGTCACAATAAAACCGCTGACAGCAAGCTGGGGAAGATGTATCTCAAACAGGCATATTTCCATAAACTCAAAGCTTATCGTTTTCCGCAGAGAGTGCATAGATTATGTCTGCCTCCACGAGCTTTGCCACTTGGTTTTTATGGATCACAGCAAGGATTTCTGGGCTTTGGTGGGCAAGTTCTGTCCCGATTGGCGAGGCATAAGAGAAGAAATGAAAAGGCTGACCATGCAGGCATACCCTACAAAATATACTCATGTGCTTTGTAGGTATTAACTATTGACAAATACAAGATATTGTGGTATCCTTTTTATTGTGGCAACAATATGTATAACAAAGAAAAATGGAGGTAATGTAAAATGGTAAATGTGAACGTAACAGGCGGGGGAGATGTCCCAGGCAGAGATAAATTCATATATCGACAGGGCGCAGAAGCTTTACCCTGAAAAGACTATCCAGACTATCGACCTAAAAATAGACGGCGACTTTGTTGACGTTGATTATCACTTTGCAGACGTGCCTTTTCAGCGTATAAGAAGAATAACAGGCTATCTTGTTGGAACTCTCGACAGATTTAACGACGCAAAGAGAGCGGAGGTCCGTGATCGAGTAAAAGCATGGTCTTGCAAGCCCCAGCGTATCAGAACAGTAAAAATGAAACACGGCATATGTCACCGAAAAAGTGGCATATGCCGTATTTTTTATGGAAGTGTACTGGTGTAGCTTTTTTAGACCTTGTTTCCGCAAACGCTGCAAAATTCTGGCAGCCGCTCTTCAGCTCTGAGCCGCAGTGAGGACACTTTTCAGGTGCGGTCTGCTCGACAGGCTGTTCAGCCGTTTCTGTAGGTGGTTCTATAGGCTCTGTCTGTTGTGGTATCTCAGACTCAACTACGCTCTGTGACATAACAGGCTCGGCATTGTCGGGCTTTCTGAACTGTGACATATCAGGCTGAGCAAAAACTCTGTTCTTGCGGTGTAGTCGATTGGGATAGGCGCAGGGGCATTGTCAGACGTCTTTGCGGCAACAGGTATCTCAACGGCGAAAATCTTCGCCCATAAGTCTGCCTGCAATAACAAGTCCACCGATAAAAAGCAGGAAAGCCGCAATAAATGGCAGAACATCATCAGCAAGTGAAAGGGCTACCCTGAACTTGTCATTGTCATAGCCCATTGTTATAGCGTTTGAGAAGTGACCTTTACCGTAACATAGTATATCATTATGCCCTTTGTTATCATCACAACAAACGGGAAAAGGATAAGAAAGCCTGCGAATGCACCATCAAGCTTTTTTCTTGCCCTTTGCTCTTGCAGATGTGAAAAACGCCACAAGGCTGAATATGGCGAGTGCGCATGAAAGACCATAGGTGTTCACATAAGCGAAAATGTCGGGGGTGAACAAAAAGTCTATCTTGTTTGTGAAAACGTTGTTGTAAACGAGCTTTCCCCACAGGGTCAGCAAGAGCGCCTGCTGCCGAGAGAATGAATGCGAAAAAACTCAGCAGACACAGGGACATTCCTGCATATGTAAGCTTTTTTGTGTAGATCTTTTTTGCCATTTTGATTAGTCCTTTCATTTGTGAAGTCTTTATCCGCTGTCCGAAAAAAAAGGGCGGATAGAATTTCCGTCCCTATTATAATACTATTTTATAAAAGCCTTGTCAATAGATTTTTTTCGCAGCTTTCGTCGCTATTTATCGTTTTTTGCCACTATCCTCGTCCCTCACCGAGAATATTTTTCATCATCTCGTTTATGTGCCGAAGCTTTTCGTCATCATCATTGTCAGGTCGGTATATCCTCAGCGGCTCGTCCGTTGTATCAGTTGTGTCATTTATCACAGGGGTTGTGGCTTTCTCACTGCTCTCGGCCGTAAAGTTAGCTTTGCAAGCACCTTTTTCATGACTTTTTCCACGCTTATATTCAAACAGGAATATAAGCACCAGCAGGGCAACACCAAAGCCCGTTATGATAAGAGATACTTTCCAATAGTCAGGTGAGAACTTCATTGTTATCTTGTTTTCACCCTGCTCCAAAGGGATAGTTATAAGGCTGTCAAGAGATTTTTCAGCTGTCACCTTTTTTGCCGTTCACAGTGATAGTCCAGCCGTTTTCGTATGGTATGGTCGTGAACAGTACAGAGCCGTCCTTTTCAGCATTAACAGTGCCCTCAAGATAAGTGTCCTTAAAGCTTGTGACCTCAAGCACATTTTTCTGCATATCAGGCGCAGGTCTGTGCAAAGCTGTCATAATCAAAGGTGTAGAAAAGCTGGTCTTTCCAGTAAGCTTCATTATCGTCATTTGCCACCGTTATGCGTATGCGAAGCTCCTGCCCCTCATAGAATTTGCCAAGGTTCATAATGGAATAATTGTCGCCCACAAAGAACTGACCTGCATATTCCATAGGCTCAGAGCCGTCCATATAATCGTCCTCGTCCTGTATCCACACGTTGCAGGAACGCTCATATTTGGTTGGAAGATACATATAAAAAGATATGAGTCCTTATCCATTTTCACAACATAGTCAATGTGACATTCTGCAATGGAAGTGTCTGTAGGGAAGTATTTCGTGTGTCCGTCAGTGAGCTGAGATGTAGAAACGTTCTCCATTTCGCTGTTTATAACAGGTATCTTTGTGAAATATTCCTTTGTTGTGCCTGCTAGTGCGTTGAATACCATGTTCTGATTTTCAAAAGGATTATCTTCAGAAAGTGACACGTCCTCAATAATACCAGGCGAAGATACCATGCCAAGACCAAGAGCGTTAGGGTTGTTGTAGAATTTATATGTTGCGTCGCCCTCAGTGTATTCTGTTGTAAGCTTGTATTCCTCAGGAACTTTAACTCTTGTGCCTACAAAAGAGGTGTTGCCCGTTTTGTCCATAAGATATTTTATGTCAAACAGAGCGTCGGTCATGAAAGTTGTGCCGTCATATTTTGTATAGTGTCCGCCGTAAGCATAGCCAAGCTTATGGAGCATCATAAGGGCAGGTGCGTTCATCGTTGAGCTTGAATGTGAAATGCCTTTGTAGCCTGTTCCGATAGGGTCGTTCACGGTTCTGTGGAAAGTTGCCTCCATGCGGTAGAAAAGCGACGGGTCATATTCCTTCATCATTGACACAGCGTTTCTCGTCTGCGTCATGTAAGGCTCATAGGAAGTGTACTTGCTGTATGCAACGTCAGTGTCTATTTTGTCGATAGTGTCAGCGCGGTTAGCAAAAAGCTCAACCGCAAGAACGCCTACCATTACGATACAAACAGCCTTTGATTTTGGATATTTCTTGATAAGATAGATAAGTGCGAAATATGCCGCCAGAGCTATCATGGATACCCATATGCCTTGTATAACGTTTGTGGTGTCGCCTGTTTCGCTTGTCTTTGTTTCAAAAAGCTGGAAGTGAGAGTAGTTCTCACGCTCACACCAGAATAGGCATACCATAAGTCCGAAGAAAATTCCGCCGATATTCTTTTGCAGTTATGCCCTCGAGGTTTTCAAACGCCCTGAATGCCATTACTATCATCAGGAATGAGAATATGAAAGAGTATCTGTAAAAGGCAGCCAGTTCGGCACTTGGAAGCCGTGCATTGCCATGTCCGCAGGCTTTATATACATTAATATAACAAGCAGGAAAGTGAGCAGACCTGTGGAGGTCTTTTCTTTCATTGTTATCCTGTCGTTCATAAAGAACAGCGGAACAAGTATCAATACAGCCGTTCCGCAGTATATCATAGGCATACCCTCAGGGTAAACAGTGTCATATGACATTGGGAAAAAGCTTTGTTATGAACGTGAGAAAATCAAATTGCGTTGCAAGTGAGAAATCAGGGTCAGTGAACTCAAACTTGCCAAGCTTCAAAGAATTGTAAACGGTTATAAGAACGAACGCCGCACACATAAGCGCAACAAGCGTGCCGATACCGAAAGCTACACAGCGTGAGAAGAACTTTTTGGTAATATCCTGCCCTCTCTTGAAAGGCAGTACCAACAGAAGTAGAAAAAACGTGAAAATTCCCACCATATAGCCGATGTAGAAATGTGCAATGAACATAAGCGCCAGCGGCACTATATAAGGTACAAGCTTGCCCTCATCAACGAGCCTGTGAACGCCCCAGCATATAAGCGGCAGATAGATAAGTCCGTCAAGCCACATAGGTCCATAAGTTGTACCACCATGTATGACATAAGAGCATACATGGTAGGGAATATGATAAGTGAGATAGTCTTAGGCTTCTGCACTGATATCTTTTTAAGAAGAACATGAACGTCACAGCCGCCGTGCCTATCTTTGCAAGCTGTAAAATAAGGATAGAGGTCGCCATCATCGTTCTCGGCAGCAGCACAAGTATCAGCATAAAAAGGACTTGCAAGATAATATGCAAACACACCGAACATTTCTCCGCTGAGGTTTCGTGACCAGTTGTAGATAAAACTGCCGTTGCCATGGAAAGCGTCACGGAACTGCTCGTAGTAGAAACATACTGACCGTTCAAATCAAGCACAAGCACCGAGCTGTCACCGATAGGGTGTATCTTGAAAAACGCATAGGCAGAAAACATTATTGCCACAGGCAGAAAAAAGAACACCAAAAAATACAGCCGCTTATCATAGCACCATTTTTTTATAAATGAAAGGGGGAGATGTTTTAGTCTTTTCCATTCTTTTTCTCCTCGTCGTCTTTTCTTATGATATCACGGATTATGTATCTAGGTCGCTGTTTTATCTCCTCGTATATCTTTGAAAGATAAAATGCCTATTATTCCAAGACTGAACATTATTATACTCGATGTGAGAAGCTGTAGGATTATGACCGTTGAAAATCATACCGCCGACGCACCGATAAGCTTTTTGATAAGGGCATGAAGTCCCAGTATGACAGAGAAAATAAACGTTATAACACCGCATACTGTCACTATCTGCAAAGGCGCAGATGTAAAAGAGGTTATGCTGTTTATGGCGAATTTGAAAAAGCCCCTTTACAGACCACTTTTGATTCGCCTATCTCTCTGTCAGCAACGTCAAAATATACACGCTCCGTCTTGTAGCCTACCCAGCTTGACATTGCTCTGAAAAAGTCAGTCTTTCAGGCATTGCATTCAGTGAATCTACCACAGCCCTGTCAAGAAGCTTGAAATCGGAAGCCGCTTCCATATCAAGTCCGCTTGACTTGTTTATCATCTTGTAAAACCACAGAGAGAAAATTTGTATACAGGGTTTTCCTTTCCCCGGGAATTTTTTTTTCTGCCCTCAACAATGTCAACGTCATTGTTTTTCCAGATGTTGCACATCTCGATTATGACCTCAGGCGTGAACTGCAAATCACAGTCCAGCAGTACGCAAGCGTCACCCTTTGCAGTTTCAAGTCCTGCGAAAATTGCGCTCTCCTTACCGAAATTTCTTGAAAAGTTCACGCCCACGATATGCTCGTCATTGCGTGCAAGGTTTGAGATTATATCCCATGTTCTGTCCTTTGAGCCGTCGTTTACAAAAACAAGCTCATAGTCTATACCGTTTTCGCTGAGAAGCTTTGAAACAACAGAAGCACATTTTGCAACGTTGCCCTCCTCGTTATAGCTTGGTATTATTATTGATAGCATTTTTCGTTCTCCTATTCTTTGTTGCCTTTATACACAAAAACAGAACGCCATTTGTGAACATGACGTTCTTGAAATATCCTTATTTGTTTTCTCTTTCACGGCGTTTTTCATAATCTGTCCTCAGCTTGTTGAAGTTGTAAAGCATGATGAGCAGGAAAATATACACAAGTATCTTTGCTATTGCCGCAATAACGCCTGCAAGGGTGGTGACGAACTCTATTGGTATTAGCCTGTTGAGCAGGTCGCCCCCAAAGTAAATAAACGTCATGAGAGCAAGCTTGTTGAAACTGCCCTGAAGCCTTACAATGTTTGAAACGTCTTCCACAAGCTCTCTGTGGCTGTCAAGCGCCACAAGGAACATTCTCATAAGGTTCAGTGACATATAGACAGTTGCCGCCGACAGCAAAATGCTTATAACGTTCGCCGCCATTGCCGCAGGAGAGAGAAGCTTCAATAGAAGCTGACATACCACCGCAAGAGCGCACATAGCGGAAGAAGTGTAAGCAGGCTTTTTAAGATGTGCGAAAGCGTCAGTGCGTTCTTCCGCCTCAGCCGTTCCCACTGCGAAAAATAAAAAAAGCCTACAAGCTTTATAACGTAATTAGAAGTCCAGCCTGCGTTTAGCATGCGAAAAAGCATGAAAACGAGCCGACCATAAAGAAATTCATTGTTTAAGACCCTTTCGTAGCTGATTATACCTATTTATTATATCTCATTTATATACCCTTGTCAACCGAAAACGCCTTGTTTTCACCTTTTTGTACACAAAGCGTCAGCCCTGTATTCCGTAGGTGACACACCCTTTGTCTTGTGGAATATCCTTGAAAAAAAAGGCTGTCATTATACCCTACCGACCTTGCCACGGCCGACACAGGAAGCTCAGTTTCTTCCAACAAACGGCAGGCGGCGTTCACACGGAAATCAGTTATATACTGTGCAGGAGAAAGCCCCTCGTATTCCATGAAAGCTCGATATAGCGTGGCACGGCTCACGCCAACGAAATCGGTGGCATTCTCGACCCCTATCCCAAGGGTGTAGTTGTGTGCAATGTAGTTTTTCGCCTTTGTGACATATCCCTTTGCGGTGCTCCCCGAACGGCTTTGACTTCCCGAGCGTTCCATAAGAATGCCCAGCGTGATGTAAAGCTGACCTGTCATTTTCACAAGGTCTGAGCTTCTGTTTCCACTAAGACGATAAATGCGTTCAAGACTGTCTTTAAGCTCGCTTCCAAAGTCTGCGGAGATAACGGGACACTCTCTTGTGAAGCCTGCACGATCAAGGATAAATTCAGCGTCAGAGCCGTTGAAGCCTGCCCAGTAGTATTCCCATGGGTCGTTCTTGTCGGCAGTGTATGTTATAACAGTGTAGGGGTAAATGAGAAAAGTGTCCCCCTGCGCTAAGGTGATACTCTCCTTGAGGTGTTTTGTATACGCCCTTGCCACTTATGATGTGGTGGATAAGATAATGGTCACGAACGCCGCTTCCCCAACTGTGAAGCCCCTGACATTTTTCATAGCCCACGTTGTATACTGACAGCGAAAGTGCGTCCGTCTGATCTGATTTAAAGGAATGGCGGTCTGTATTCATTCTGTGTGATCCTTTCAGTGAGATGGTCTGTTATAGATAATGATAGCATATTTTTTATTCTCTTTGCAACAAAAAAATCCATGCGTTTGAAACAAAAATGGTATTGCAAAAAACGTGAAAATATGGTATAATGTAAGTGTAAGAAAAAACCTGACATATTTGGGAGGTAAAGAATATGGCAAAAATACTCGTTACAGGCGGAGCAGGATTTATCGGAAGCCACACCTGCGTTGAGCTTCTTGAAGCAGGCTATGAAGTAGTTATAGTTGATAACTTTTCAAACTCAAAGCCGGAGGCTCTTAACAGAATAAAGAAGATAACAGGCAAGGACTTTGCTTTTTATGAGGCAGATCTTCTTGACCTTTGCAGCGCTCGAAAAGATATTTGAAGAAAACAAGATAGACGCTGTTATACATTTTGCAGGTCTTAAAGCGGTTGGCGAATCTGTTCAGAAGCCTGTTGAATATTACCACAACAACATCACAGGCACTCTCATGCTTATCAAGGCAATGAGAAAATACGGCTGTAAGAAAATAGTTTTTCTCATCTTCCGCAACAGTTTACGGCCCTGTAAACAAAGCTCCATATACGGAGGATATGCCTACATCAGCAACAAACCCTTATGGCTATACAAAGGTAATGATAGAGCAGATACTGAGAGATGTTTATGTTTCCGACAACGATTGGTCAGTTTCACTTCTGAGATACTTCAACCCTATCGGCGCACATAAGAGCGGTCTTATCGGTGAAGACCCTAACGGTATACCAAACAATCTGCTTCCTTTACATCTGTCAGGTAGCAGTAGGAAAGCTTGAAAAAGCTCGGTGTTTTGGTGACGATTACGATACCCCTGACGGAACAGGTGTAAGAGATTATATCCACGTTGTTGACCTTGCTAAGGGTCACCTTTTGCGCAGTCAAGTATGTAATGGAAAACAAGGGTGTTGAAGCCGTAAACCTCGGCACAGGAAAAGGCTCAAGCGTTTATGACGTTCTTCACAGCTTTGAAAAAGCCTGTGGAAAGAAGCTCCCATATGTAGTAAAAAAGCCAAGACGTGCAGGCGACCTCGCAACCTGCTATGCTGATACAGCAAAGGCAAAGAAGGTCTTTGGCTGGGAAGCACAGTATGGTCTTGATGAAATGACAGCAGATAGCTGGAACTTCATTAAGAATAATCCTAACGGACTTTAATACATAAGCATAGAACATAATAGTTTTTCCTAGGGCAGGGACACACAAAAAGTGTGTTCCTGTTTTTTATGCCCTTTTTTCATTCATACAATAATGCGACAAAAAAATCCCACTGTAAGTGATAATATATTTTCAGCGGATAAAACGAAAAAAATGAAAGGAATGATAAAGCATGAATGTGGAGATAAAAAAACATCCGTCAGCCAGAACTCTTGTGGCAGAGATATGCGGCGATATCGACCACCATACAGCGAAATATTTCAGGGGAGAGATAGATAAAGCCATTAGAAGCCATAACCCTCTTACCCTTATCCTCGACTATTCTCAGGTGACTTTTATGGATAGCTCAGGCATCGGACTTGTTATGGGCAGATACAGGATAATGTCAGAAATGGGTGGCGAGGTGATAGTGGCGTCGCCTCCTGCTTATATCCGAAAGGTCTTGCAGCTTGCAGGTATGCACAGACCACAAAGATAGTCGCGGATATTGCCCCGTATATACAAGAGAGAAGAAAGCAGCTCAGGAACAGAATGAAAGCCCCGATGACAAAAACAAAGGAGAGTGATAAAATTGAAACGAAAACCCCTTAATGAAATGAAAGTCAGTTTTCCCAGCTATTCTGAAAATGAGCGCTTTGCTAGAGTTGCAGTCAGCGGTTTCCTTTACTCAGCTTGACCCTCAGATTGACGAGCTTGCAGATGTCAAGACCGCAGTGTCAGAGGGAGTCACAAACGCCATTGTCCACGGATACCGAAACACCCTAGGGGAGATATTCATGCAGATAAGGATATTCGAGAACAGACACGTCTACATAAAAATAAGGGATAAGGGCTGCGGTATCGCAGATCCATAGAGCAGGCTATGCAGCCGCTTTTCACCACTGCACCTGAGGAGGAAAGAGCAGGCCTTGGCTTTGCGGTCATGGAAAAGCTTTATGGATAAAGTGAAGGTGCGCAGCAAGCTTGGAGAAGGAACTACCCTTATCCTTGAAAAACCTTGAAAGAAAAGAGATAAAATGAGCAGCATAGTCGAGACCCCTCTTGCAGAAGAAAATCTGGGGGCTTGTTCACCCAGGCGCAAACCGCTTCCGCAAAACCGTGGCATAGAGTATGACGACCCTACGGTGCAAAAGCTGTATAGGTCTTGTAAAGCTGCGAAAGCCTTGACAGCGACCGTGGTGTGAAATTCTCCACCCATGCAGTGCCAGTGATATTAGGAGATAAAAGGCTTTTCCGTGACGGTGGCACGATAAAAGTGTCAATGAAGCATAAAAGAGCTTCCATGCGCCTTGTAAGAGAACGTGAGCGATTTTCCATACAGCAGGGAGAGAACCTACAGTAAGAGAACCTTTGTGAGCTGTCAGGAGAAAGCGAAGAAGCCGTTACTTTCAGCTACGAACGTCGCCCTGCCCCCCTGTTAGTTTACTGAAAGCTCAGATGAAGACGACCGCCACTTAGACAAATAGATATCCCTGTTGATGCTCCCGACATAGAAATCGTTTCGACAGGCCTCCTGTTTGGGTCATAGCTTCCTTGAAGTGGAGGATAGAAAGTTTATATACCTGAGATATTTTCAGAATAAAAACCCAGATGGAAACGGCAAACAACTTGGTATGTCGCGGCAGGTGTCAAGATCGAAAAAAGCTGCTCACTTTAATGCGTGAACAGCTTAAAAATATCATTACAGTGGGCGGCTTTTGGTCGCCCATTTTTTACAACAAGACCCGAGTATCTCGATAGTTTCTTCATGTGAGCAAACAGCGTCAGAATCTATAAAGTGCTGAAAATAATCCCAGAAAGCCTGAACAAGGCTCGTTTCGCTTATCTTCAACAAGAAAATCAGAGAAGCAGTTGTTTCTGGCAATGACAAAGCGGTTACTTCAGGTTGTCAGAAATGTTGCTGACACAAAAGATTTTTCTGGACACCGCAAAATAGCGTCGTTTCCTTTATTATCCTGTAGTCTGCCATGCCAAATGCTAATCACATAAAGCGATATCAGTACCTGTAGCATTTATCTCGCGTTCTGCAAGAGTGGGAGTATATGAATTTGGAAGCTTCAGAAAAAGTCGCACCCTCGTCAAAGTTAAACTCTGCAAGCACCCTTTCACCGAACAGGATTTACAAATTTGTATGTTCTGTGAGAGCGCCTCTTTTGCCCATGGTGCAGTTTCGTTTTGTGCTAATCTCGCGTGTCAGCTGGCAAAAGTGCATGGGCGTTATTGTATATATCCTCTCTGTAAGACAAAAGCATGGTGATGGCTGAAAATCTACGCCGATGAGTTTGCGTTGTCATCACCAGTAGACGATATTTCCAAATTATCCGGCACGGCGTGGTCGAGAAGCTGTTGCAATACATTTTGTCTTGAACTTTTCAAACTGCCGCATATAAAAATTTCTCATACCATAGGCTTAGATCTGTATAAACGCCCTCGCAATAATCGCTGTCTGTTCCTGATCAGAAAAATTATTCGTTATCATTATGTTTGGCATGATGTTCGTGGAGCTGGAAATATGCGACGCACCCCTCATAATAATAAAAAACTCCTGATATTTTTTCATGCTTTGCGCAAGGTGACATATGAACGGAAAAATCCAGATTGTGGCTTTGCGGTGTTTTTTCAATTTGAGGTGTTTGTCAAAAGAAGAACAGATGGTTTATGGCATACCTGCTGCCTTCTGCAATGGACAGCAGATTGGTAAGAAATCCTGTTGGCTGAGTTGAGATGACCTGAATGCTCAGAACCATATGAACATCGCGCTGCATATAAGCGCACCTGCAGGTTTTTTTTCTAAGCTCACGTTTGTTTCGGTGTAGATTGATATCTCAGGCACAGAGTCAATATCAACTTC
>VOFK01002875.1_pt1 | contig 29770 bp, 43 predicted proteins | sample 5384121 | NCBI WGS metagenome assembly VOFK01 (sample SAMN12384730, study PRJNA508395) | human gut metagenome | isolation source: healthy gut J | host: Homo sapiens | reverse complement strand
TAATTCCCGGCATCTGAATCATCAAGGAAAATCAGATCTCCATATTCATTTATATAACGCTGCGATAGCATTATTAAAGCTACCCACCTAATGTCAGTTGTGGAATCTGCTCCACCAATGACTTCATACCTTTGCGAGCTACCGGCTCGTCATCAACAATAATACAATTCATAAGTTTAGATGTAAGTTGACATTATAAGTTGTTTCTTTATCTTCTATCTGTAGCGTATACCGTGATTCATAAAGTAAATCAGTCTGCGTTTCACATTGGCCAACCCTATTCCCCCTTCCCGCTTAACAGGAACACGGGGCTTAGAATTTTCGCAACGAAACGTCAACTGTTTATTATGCACAGAAAAATACAAGTGAACATAAGATAAATTGTCGCTATCCAAATTATGTTTCACCGCATTCTCTACAAAAGGGATAAACAATAACGGAGGAATACAGATATTCTCCATATTTCCCTCTTGAAAGATTGTATATTCAAAATGATCCCTTCTCACCTTCTCCAATTCAAGAAAGCTGGTGAGAAAACTGTATATCTGCAGTAAGAAATACTTCTCTTCTTGTACTGTCATTCAACTGGTAGCGAAGTAGATTGTCCAGTTTCTCCAATATCTGTGAAGCCTCATCCGAGCATCCTTTACCAAAATATTGGCATTATTCAGCATATTAAAAAGAAAATGCGGATTGATCTGTTTCTTTAATTGTTGCAATTCTGCCTGTTTAGTCGCCTTCTCCAATTCAAGAATCTTTTTTATCGGAGACAACCCAACGGCGAAATAGTTCAAAGCTCGTACAGCCACCTGCACTTAATAGCAGTACTAATACTCCATAAGCAATACTATCAAAAAAAAAACAGCATGGTTATCCTGTATACAAAACCCACGAATACCGTATCGTTGATATAATGGAGACAGAAATATAAATCCTAATAATACACTCACTAAATTGACTCCGAGAAACGAAACCAATAACACCATAACTTGCGCTTGGCTTTATACAGGAAACGGGGGCACTAACCAATATATATTCAGATAGATAGGAAATGCAAAAAACCAATATACTAACCGGATATGCATATAGGAAACCTTCTAGTAAAATCTCCATATACATTCTGAAAGCCCAAAAAGAGTATAAATAAATAGCAATAGTAAATTACTGATAAGCCTGAAACGGTCATTTACCAGATTCTTCCCCAATCGTATACATTCCAGGTATCTTTCATAATTCCAACATTAAACCAATGGTACACAGTGCCTCATCATTATAGCCACTTTTTAATTGATAACCTCCCGGATATAACAAGTCCAATCGTTGCCGTAACTTGTCAAAAGCAGGTGCTACTTGTAGACTTTCCTTTTTTTCGCAGACAGTATGTACAAATAAATCGAAGCTGATTCTCTTCCATTTGAAAATCGATCCTTATATTTTCTCCCTTTCCATTCTCTCCACATACAGTTGTCTGAATCACATATTCTATCACAGGCATAAACAATAAAGGAGGAACTTGTATATAACGCACTTCATTCAGGATGTTGACTTCAAAAATTAAACTACGGATTACATAGTTTCTCCAACTTCATATAATCAGTCATAAAAATCGATATCATCTCCCAACAATACCTGTTGCCGTTCACTTTCATAAAGTTGGTATCTAAGCAACCGACTTAATTTAAAGATAAGCAATGACGCCTTTTCTCCATCTTCTCCCAGCAAGGTTCGTACCTTATTCAATATTCTCGAAAAAAACTCCGGTTGGAGTTGATCTTTCAAATGATTTAGATCAGTCTGTATGCTAATATTCTCCAATTCATTTAATCGTTGTTGATAGGCCACCCAACGGTGCAGAAAAATAGTAAAAAGAAAAAGCCAGGAAATAGAGTATCAGTGCCAATGCATTTATCAACAGAAAGAAAGTGGGAGATCACTGTTTAGTCTTTGCATCTGTTCGGGTATAACATAATATTGCCCTAGAAAACAAATAGCACCAACCATGGCGGTCAGCATAAATCCAACAAGGCAACTCAAATATATGATATACTTTTTATATCTACGCTGAAACAGATAACCGGGAATTAACCAGTAAGTATGCAGATTTATGATTCCCCATAGAATGACAGAAAGTAAAAGACTAACTCCCGTAGAAAGATTTAGCCCCTAAACTATCGCTTTCGACAAAAGCGCCTCTGAACACTAAAAAGGAGACTACAAGAAATATCCCAATTTTGCTTCAGTAACGTATATAATAGTATCTTAACTGACATAAGGCGATAAAGTTACTACTTTTTAGAACTTATACTTCATTCCCATCGAAACATACATAGCCGGCTTAAAATATGGATCAGTATCTTTAGACATATCTTCGAAGAAAGCCTTTAAAGTGCGGGTAGTGTAATAAGCTATTCTGCTACACGACACACCGGCAGTAGCAGTGATTGAAAAAGAATTCCCCATACTTACTTCCGGTTGTAAACCTACAATAATGAATTGCTGGGAAAACATAGTATCTTTTCCTTCTCTTTCCAACAATGCCAATGACCCGTTCATCTCTGCCACGATCCTTAGATTCAGATATTTATTCATTTTCATTCCTGCCGATACTTCCATGGCATTCAGCATCGAAACTTTAATTTGATAACGTCCTTCAGTGCTCCAATCAAAATAAATAGCAGGAAATACCATCGGATAACCAAATGTGTTGTTCACAGCCAAACCGGCTCCAAGAGATAAATTGGACTTGAACTGCCGGATGAAAATAACTCCTCCCTGTCCCAGAACATTCTTCAGTTTTACATCAGAAGAGGCATAGACGCCTGCACCGACAGTCGTCAACAAAAAGCCATTTTTTGCTGATAGGGCGAATATTGGTTACGCTCAACTGCATATTTATAATTTGATCTATGTCTATGTAAGATTGAAGATTCTTATTATTCATTGCCGTATAAGCTTCCTCCTGCCGAAATCATCCAAAGAGTTGGCTGATTTCTTTCATTCATTTTTCTGTGATACGGGAATATTGACGTTCCCTTCCACAAAAGCACATATCCCCTTTCCCGGGATACTGTCCATTTTCATCTTTATATCGGGAAGAAGATATATACCGGTTTTCACAGTAACCTGTGCCTGTATATTTTCAGGAAGTAATAGAAACAAGGCGAACGCACTTAACAAAATAATCCTCATTCTTTTATCTGTTTTAGGGTTTGAATGAGACAAAAGTAGAGTTTTTACCGATCTGCGTAGAGAGTTTGTAGACCAAACCCGGCATTAAGTAGACCAAACCTGTAAATTTGTAGCCTGTTTGGTCTGAATGTATTATATAAAAAAATAAAAGACTACCTTTCAACCGAAGATAGTCTTTTATCCGTATATCATTTTTTAATTATCCACAATGGAAATACTTATGTACGAGGATCTAACATCTCCATCGGCTTTCCTTCCAAATCCGCACGCAATGTTTTTATCTTCATAACCACGAAGTCTGCGGATGATACCGTCAATCATTGCCGGGCTGAATACATTGTATTGTTCGAAAATAGCCCGTTGCTGTTCCAGACAATCGGCAGAAGCTACACAGCTATCCGGCAGTTGCGCCAGTGATTTCAGCTTATCTTCGTTTTCTTTCTGATGGATATTCACATTTACATAAGTTTTTTCAGCAATGTCCAGCGCATTTTCTATCTCAAAACCATGACGGCAGGCAACAGCCAATCCGGCAAGCAGTTGATACAAATCTGCCGAACCATCCGGAGAGCGCATTTCCACAGTCTGCTTCTGACTGGTGTCAAAATGACTTTCAGCTTCCAACGGATTTGCCAAAGTACACATATCCGTTTTGGCAGCCCATCCCAAAGGTACACGTACCAATACAGAACGGTTACGATCTCCCCAGCAAACATTCGTAGGTGCTTCCTGATGAGGAACAAGACGGAAATAAGAAGTAGGGTTGGTATTTCCGAAAGCAGTGATGGAAGGAGCAAGTTCCATCATTCCGGCAATTGCTTTACGTGCTGTTTCCGACAAAACACCGTCTTTCAGCATCTGGTTCTTTCCGTCTTTCATGATACGCATGTGGACATGCAAGCCCGAACCTGCTTTACCTGCCGTAATCTTTGGAGCAAAGGTTACATTGTATCCATATTTGAATCCCAGATTACGAATCACCCATTTGGCAATCATCAATTGATCTGCCGCCTGCGATACGGGAACCGGCAGGAACTCTATTTCATTCTGCTCATAGATATAGCCATCCAGCGTAAAATTACCCACTTCGGAGTGTCCATACTTTATTTGCCCGCCAGTTTGTGAGATATAAGACATACATTGTGTACGGAACTCATTAAATTTAGCGTATGGTCCCGATTCATGATAACCACGTTGATCGGTTGCCTGAAACATACCCGTATCCGGAGCTATTACATAATATTCCAATTCGCCCATTGCCTGAAATTCCATTCCGGTAACTTCTGTAAAAGTTTTGCTTGCTTTGTAAAGAGTGTGTTCTGGTGCACTTTCGAGGGGTTCGCCGTCTTTATTGAAGAAAGAGCACAGCATAGATAGCGTCGGAATCTCGGCAAACGGATCAACGAATGCTGTGCAAAAACGGGGAATTACATAAAGGTCACTACTGCCCGCTTCTATAAATGAGAAAAGACTGGAACCGTCTACCCGTTCTCCACATGTGAGAATAGCTTCCAGATAAGCTTGATTGTTGATGACAAAGTTCAGAGTTTTCAGACGCCCGTCTCCCGCCGGATACATGAAATTAACCATGCGGATATCTTTTTGCTGGATAAATGAGATAATGTCGGCTTTGTGTAAACTCTGAAGTTGGTTTTGAAGGAATGCTACCAACTGGTTAGCATTCATTGATAACTCTTGATTCATGATCGGTTGTTTTTCGTTGTTGTATGATTAAAACGGTTTGTTAAACGCCAAAGATAAGGAAAAAGATAGAAAATCAAGTAAGAAAAGATTTAATTATTTCTCTGTTATGTTGCATTTACGTCTATTATCCTATTTAAAAACGCTTCAGGTCTTTCTTCTCAAAAATCCATTCCGGAGTGTATAGTTTCCCTGCATCCGTTTCCGTCAGCTCGTACCAGGAGAAAGGTTGCGGCTGGTTGGATTGACCAAGGATATGAATCTGTTGGGCAGGCATATAGCTTTGTGCCAAGGAGAAATACTTTCTTCCCGGTATTCGGATGAATGGCAACATCCATAACAATCACAGCATGACCGGGTGAACCGCCTTTAATAAAGACATCCCCGGGTTGCAAGGAAGTATAAAGCACAGCTGGGAGTTCACGAGATAAAGAGGCAGTTCCGGCATACATAAAAACCATATCGAGATAGTTACGGAAAGTTTTATAGGAATAATCCACTCCCTTGCCCGAAGCATACCATTGAACCTGATTATCGTTGACTTTTATTCGATTTCCCTCCGCCCATTTCTTATATTCGGCAGTAAATCCACTTGTGAAGTTGAATTTTATGTCTGCATACCGTTTATGTTTCCACAGATATTCCGCCCGCAAGCGTATCACTGCATCGGCACACTGCTGCAAATCACGATTGCCTATCTCCATATCTACGACTGCAAATGCGGCTGCCTGATTGGCTTTTTTCTTTTCCATTGTAAAGTAACACTTTACTGCCTTTTAGGCAATAATGGCAAATTGCGCAAATAAGTTGTAAACGAATTATCGGAGCAGGTCTCTCTAACATATCCTGACGGAGGAGCGATTCTATCCGCAAGCCTCTCCTGTCCCCATGAGTGAAAGACTATGAGAAGCAAGCCTGCACATATTAACAAATACTTCATATCGATTTTTCTTATTCCATATCCGGACAAATATAAGTAATTATTATGGAAAACGAAGTTGAATGTCTGTTTTTCTCCCGATTGAAGACGCTATCGTCTTAAAAATATGTAATATCGGATTCTGACTAAAAAACAAAGTGGCCTATACTCTCTTTTTTCTGTAAGAATAGTGCGAACTTTGTTTTCTACAAATTATAATAGTGTTTTTATGGAACAGGTGGTAGATTTAGCTTTGCCCGAATACTTTGAAAGAATATCCGCAGAAGCTACCTTTCAGGAGCAATTGTCCGTCATAGATATGGATAACTCCCGTCGTTCACCGGTTCAAGTCAAAAACTATCCGATACGCTTAAAAGGCTATTCCCTCATCTTTGTTCTTTCCGGAGAAATTACAATAGGAATAAACTATTTATCGCATACACTGAAAAAAGAACATGGTGATGCAGGTGTATCCGGATGATATTATAGAGCACACAGCTTATTCAGCCGATTTCAAGGGCTATCTCATCATTCATTCTGCTGAATTGAAAAAGGAAATAATGGCTATGACATCCGGCATCCGTCTGCAACAGGCGGGTCAGTTGAAGAAATTACATACCAGGCAAGAGTTGAGTGAGGAAGAAAGCCTGCGTTTGAGAAAACAGGTTGAACTCATTAAAAGTTATATTCCTGATAAAGAACACGTCTACCACTCTTATGTCATCAAGAATCAGATTATAAATCTATTCTTTGACCTTGATAACTGCCGCTGGCATAGGTATGGCGACGGAGAACGGCACCAATAGTATCTTCCACCGGGATGTGCGGAATGATGCGTGCTGGCTGATAGAGTTCAACGTAATCTGTGCCTAATCGTTTCAAAGTGTAAACCAGATAATTTTGTACGTTCTGCGGACGGACGTCAATACCATAGAACCGATCATCTGAAGTGAGCATTCCACCAAACTTGACGGCAATAAAAATGTCTCCGCGCTCCCGGGGTTTCAAAGCCTCGCGGATCACCAGTTCACTTTCTCCGTGACCATAAAAGTCAGATACGTAATTCCACTGTCTAGCGCGGCATGTTATCGTGTCGACTCCCCTGCTGAATGTCAGCCATTCTCATGGCACCCAGTCCGATACGTGAAAGGGGTGATACCATTGGTTTCTTTATTCAAATACTTCATTGTTTCTTTTTATTATATAGTACTAATTCGATTGCAAATTTCGGATAAATTCCTTCATGATACCAGAGCAATATCCGTTCATTTTTGGTCATTATCCGTCAAGAAAGCCTCTTTCTCATGAAATGTCTCAAACATACTGAGTATAAAAACCAATTGACTGCCTCAACTGTTTTATTTGAATAGAACTATTAAAACTACCGTCACATGAAAAAGGATATTCTAAAAAGACCTGCTGGCAAAGCCCGGAAAGAAACATTTGGTATCGGATTTTGACTCGTCATTCACTGGCGATTTATCCAAGCAAGACGCTAAAGAGCAACTGGCAAAGGATATTGAGAAGCTTTCGGAGCTGCAAAGTATGCTTTATGCGCAAGACCGGTATTCAATCCTGATTATCTTTTCAGGCGATGGATGCTGCAGGAAAAGACGGGACTATCAAGCATGTGATGTCCGGCATTAACCCACAGGGATGCCAGGTGTATTCGTTCAAACAACCGTCTGCTGAAGAACTGGACCATGATTATCTCTGGCGTATCAATCGTTGCCTGCCCGAAAGAGGGAGAATCGGAATTTTCAACCGTTCTCACTATGAAGACGTGCTTATCGCCAAAGTGCATCCCGAAATTATACTGTCCAACAAATTACCAGGTCTCGAAACCATAAATGACATTGATCCCGACTTCTGGAAGCGTCGTTATCGACAGATCAACGATTTTGAACGCTATCTGACGGAGAATGGAACGATTGTCCTGAAATTCTTTCTCAATGTATCGAAAGCCGAACAGAAAAAAATCGATTCATGGAGCGACTGGACGATGCATCTAAAAACTGGAAATTCTCTTCGGCGGACATCAAAGAGCGTCAATTCTGGGAGGACTATATGAATGCTTATGCCGATAATGTACTGACGGAGACATCAACGGAACTGGCTCCGTGGTACGTAATCCCTGCCGACAATAAATGGTTTATGCGCTACGCAGTAGGACGAATTATTTGTGACCGGATGCAGCAATTGATTTACATTACCCCAAACTGTCGAAAGAGGGATTGGAAAAGCTGGAAGAGTGTAAGAAAAAAGTGTATCAAACATTAACTTTTAAATCACTTGCGCTTATCCTTTTTTATTCTAACTTTGTAGAAAGACCTACATAAAGAACCAAAATTGATAAGCTTATGGACATCCAAACTTTTATTCAAAATTTCAGAGAGGCATTCGGAAAAAATGCTGAATTGCCTCTTGTCTTCTGGTACTCGGACGAACAAAAAGGAGAAACAGAAAAGATAAACGGTTGCTTCTTCAAAGGTATGAGAACGGTAAGAGATGGTGGTATTATCAGCCTGAATGCCGAAAACATCGGTTGTGGCGGCGGTAAATTCTATACTGGCTTCACCAAAATGCCAGAACGTGTACCAACTTTCGTTTCGCTCAAAGAGAAATACAAACAGACTCCTGAAATGGTCATCGACTTTATACAGCAAATCGGAGTTCCCCGAACAGAAAACAAGTATCTTCATTTTGCACGTATAGATAAGGTAGAAAGCCTTGAAGAAATAGAAGGTGTCGTATTTCTGGCAAATCCGGATATGCTTTCGGGCTTGACCACTTGGGCTTTTTATGATAATAACGCAGCAGATTGCGTCGTTTCTACCTTTGGTTCCGGCTGTAGTGCTGTAGTGACGCAAGCCACGATAGAGAATCGTAAAGGAGGCAAACGCACTTTCCTCGGTTTCTTCGACCCATCGGTTCGCCCTCATTTCGAAGCTGACAAACTAAGCTATACTATACCTATGTCCAGATTTAAAGAGATGTATGAGACGATGCGCCAAAGTTGTCTATTCGATACGCATGCATGGGGAAAAGATTAAAGAAAGAATGAACGGATAATCTCCCATAACGAAATTGCATATCATTATACAATTATCGGGACATTAGGTATGCTTATTCCGAACATACAAGGCTTCTCTTTCGTTGTTATAGGAAGAAACTGCCACTTGATACTGACAATTCATTATCAAGACAGATATTTTCTGAATATCAATCCCTGCCTGTCCTATTTTGTTTCCCAGTGTGGAACTTATAGTTTCATGCCGGGAAACTAAAAGTTTCAAGCGCCTGAAACTTTCTTTTTCCTACAGGATTAAAATAATATATCAGTCGGATTAAACCTTTTATCTGGAGAAAAGTCTTATTATTAATATATTATCGTTCTATTCAACATTAAAGTATCAACGAAAATGGAAACATCCGTCAAACTCTATTCGCTGAAACACAGCAATGTGAAAAACCTACCTGTTCGCCTTACTATTCGTAGCGGGTAACATTGCACTTCCACAACTATGCCATCTCATACCTTATGGTGGTCCTACCCTGCTGCCCATTTATTTTTTCACGTTGATTGCAGGCTATAAATATGGTTTTCTTGTAGGATTATTGACTGCTATTCTTTCACCAGTCATCAATCATTTATTGTTTGCCATGCCCTCGGAAGCGGTACTTCCCATCCTATTAATCAAATCGTCCTTTACTCGCCGGAGCTTCAGCTCTTGCAGCACGTACTATAAAATCGGTTTCATTACTGGCCATTCTTGGTGTCGTACTCACTTATCAGGTCATAGGCGTTGCATTTGAATGGGCCATCGTCGGAAGTTTCTACGAAGCAGTACAGGACTTCCGTATCGGTATTCCGGGAATGTTACTGCAATGGTTCGGCGGATACGCCCTGCTAAAAGCAATTGCAAAACTCTAAACTAAAAAAGAAAGATGGACAGAAGGGATTTTTTTAAAACAGTAGCTATTACTGGTGCCGCCATGACTATACAGCGTTCGGAGGCTATGGAGGTGTTAACTCAAACAATCAATAAAGCAAAAACGGAAGCAATCCTGATCTGGTGGCCGTTATGGGCGGAGAACCCGAAGAGATGTTCCGCCGTGCCATAAGCGAACTGGGTGGGTATGAAGCAATTCGTTAAACCAGGACAAAAGGTTGTTGTGAAGCCTAACATCGGTTGGGACAAGGTGCCGGAACTGGCAGGAAATACAAATCCGAAACTGATTGAAGAAATCGTCAGACAATGCTTTGCCGCCGGAGCAAAAGAAGTGACCGTATTCGACCATACCTGTGACGACTGGCAGAAAATGCTACAAAAAAACAGTGGTATTGAAGCTGCTGCCAAAAAAGCCGGAGCCAAAGTAATGCCTGCACATCTGGAGTCGTATTACAAACCGATTGATCTGCCAAAAGGCAAAAAGAATGAAGAAAGCAAAAGTGCATGAAGCAATCCTGAACTGCGATGTATGGATCAATGTTCCTATCCTGAAAAATCACGGAGGTGCCAATCTGACTATCTCCATGAAAAAATCACATGGGGATTGTGTGGGATCGCGGATTCTTCCACCAGAACGATTTGCAACAATGTATCGCAGATATCTGTACATTACAGAAAAGAAAGCTGCGCTGAACGTTGTAGATGCCTACCGGATTATGAAGACTAACGGTCCTCGCGGACGCTCTGCTTCAGATGTCGTTTTGGCAAAGGGATTGTTTATCTCACCGGATATTGTAGCGGTGGACACAGCCGCTGCCAAATTCTTCAACCAAGTGCGTGAGATGCCGTTGGATACCGTGGGACACCTCGCTAAAGGAGAAGCACTGAAAATAGGAACAATGAACCTCGACAAATTGAATGTCAAGCGAATTAAGATGTAAGCTACAATGTTAAGAAAGCTACGTATTGGAATATCAGCACTTTTATTTGTGCTGATTACTTTCTTTTTTCTCGATTTCGCAGAAATATTACCTAACAGTTTTCATCGTCTGGCACACTTGCAATTTATTCCAGCTTTGCTTTCATAAGTGTAGGTATCTTATTATTTCTCATTGTGTTAACACTCTTGTTTGGACGCGTTTATTGTTCTACAATTTGCCCTATGGGTATTTTGCAGGATGTGATTGCACGAATTTCCAAAGTCAACGGGGAAAAAGAAAAAAAGATATAGTTACAGTCCTGCAAAAAACAATTGCGCTGGGGTGTGCTCGGACTGACAGTGGTCGGGTTTCTATGTGGATTTACATTTATTGTTGGCCTGCTCGATCCATACAGCGCGTATGGACGTGTGGTAGTGCACATATTCAAACCTATCTACATGTTGGGGAATAATCTGTTGGAATCACTCTTTGCCAGATTTGACAATTATACATTTTATCAGGTAGACACCTCCATCTTGAGCATTTCTTCCCTTCTCATCGCTATTATTACTCTTTGCAGTCATCTTTGTAATGGCATGGAAGCACGGACGGACTTGGTGCAACACGATTTGTCCCGTAGGAACAATTTTAGGCTTATTAAGCCGGTTTTCATTATTCAAAGTCCGTATTGATACTGCCAAATGTAATGGATGCGGGCTTTGTGCCACCAAATGCAAAGCAGCTTGCATCAATAGTAAAGAACACGCTATTGATTATAGTCGTTGTGTAGATTGTTTCAACTGTTTGGGAGTATGCAAACAAAAAAGCATTAGTTTACGCCCCTTCTTTAAAAAAACAGTCTGATGTAGAAACTCCTGCACCATCATCACCGGATTTGGATTCATCCAAACGCCGTTTTTTGGTTGCCGGTCTTGTTACTGCCGGAGCAACCCCCAAACTCCTGTCCCAAGCCAAGGAATCCGTAGCAAGCTCTGGAAAGCAAGAAGGCATACAAAAAGGAGAATCCAATCACTCCTCCGGGATCTATCAGTCGGGAACATTTCCAGCAGCAATGTACATCGTGCCATCTTTGTATCAGCAAATGCCCCTCGCATGTTCTGCAGCCTGCTTTCATGGAGTATGGTTTGGCAGGAGTAATGCAGCCGACTGTTAGCTTCGAGAAAGGATTCTGCAATTTTGATTGTACTGTTTGCGGAGATGTCTGTCCTAACGGGGCTATTCTTCCGATAAGTGTAAAGCAAAAACATCTTACACAAATGGGATATGTTGTTTTCATCGAGGAAAATTGCATCGTTTATACTGACGGAACTAGTTGTGGAGCCTGCTCTGAACACTGCCCCACACAGGCTGTCGCAATGGTGCCTTATAAAGGATGGTTGACGATTCCCCATGTAAATAAAGAGATTTTGCGTAGGCTGTGGTGGATGTGAATATGTTTGCCCCGCTCGTCCGTTCCGTGCTATCTATATTGAAGGGAATCCGGTACAGAAGGAAGCAAAACCATTCAAAGAAAGCGAAGAGCACAAGGGTGAAATAGACGATTTCGGATTCTGACCGGCGTAGTACCGGAGCAGAAGTTTCCATCCGTGTTTTATGTTCTATGCCGGTTTATTTCAAATGTGAATAAGACAGATGGTATGGATTTAAAAAAAACTATCCATTATATTCCTCCTACTTTCAATAAATTCACTAAATTCGTGGCGAATTAAAGAAAGCAATTCATGGAGGTATATACAAATAACTGGACTAGCCGGAAATATCAGATTGGCTATGCACTAAGCGGAGGATTTATTAAAGGATTTGCCCATTTGGGAGTAATGCAAGCTCTTCTGGAACATGATATTAAACCGGAAATCATCTCCGGAGTAAGCGCAGGAGCACTTGCCGGTGTCTTTTACGCAGATGGCAACGAGCCACACAAAGTTCTTGATTATTTCTCCGGACACAAATTCCAAGACCTGACCAAGCTGGTAATCCCCAAGAAAGGATTATTTGACCTTTGCGAATTTATAGATTTCCTTCGTACTAATGTAAAAGCAAAAAATCTGGAAGAATTACAACTTCCTATGATAATCACGGCAACTGATCTTGACCACGGTCGTATGGTTCACTTTCATCGTGGAAGCATAGCGGAACGGGTAGCTGCTTCGTGCTGTATGCCTGTCATGTTTGCTCCGGTAAATATTGATGGCACTAACTACGTAGACGGTGGATTGATGATGAATCTCCCGGTCTCTACCCTCGTAGAGTTTGCAATAAAGTGGTAGCTGTCAACGTAAGCCCGATCATGGCACAGGATTACAAAATGAATATTGTCAGCATCGCTATGCGCTCGTTTCATTTCATGTTCCGCGCCAATACCTTTCCCTGAAAGAGAAAAATGTGATTTGCTAATTGAACCTTATAACCTATACGGGTATAGTAACACGGAATTGGAAAAAGCGGAAGAAATCTTCGGGCAAGGCATATAATACAGCTAACGAAGTCTTCTGAGTCAACTGTTGGAAAAAAGGGGAAAATATGGAAATAATCTCCTATCCATCAGAAACAAGAATGAATACGAATATTAAAATCTACTCTATATGAACAACGAAAATAAAATGATTATCTATCAAGTGTTCACACGGCTGTTCGGCAACAATAATAACCACTGCGTCTACAATGGAGATATAGTCACCAACGGTTGCGGAAAAATGGCTGATTTCACTCTCAAAGCACTTAGAGAAATCAAAAAACTGGGTACTACACATATATGGTACACAGGTATTATTGAGCATGCTACTCAGACGGACTATCGTCGCTATAATATCAGTCCGGATCATCCTGCCATTGTAAAAGGAAAAGCCGGTTCGCCCTATGCTATCAAAGATTATTATGATGTAGACCCTGACTTGGCGAATGATGTACCCGAACGTATGAGAGAATTCGAAAATCTTGTACGTCGTACTCATCGTAGCGGTCTGAAAGTCATTATTGATTTTGTTCCGAACCACGTTGCCCGCCAATATCACTCGGATGCACAACCTGACGGAACAACACAGTTGGGAGCTAATGATGATCCTAAGCTTTCAGCCCATATAATAATTTTTACTATATCCCTCAAGCTGAACTTCGTGGTCAGTTTGACATGAAAGACGGTGCGACAGAACCTTATCACGAATTCCCGGCTAAAGCAACAGGCAATAATCGTTTTGATGCTACTCCCAATATCACTGACTGGTATGAGACAGTGAAATTGAACTATGGAGTAGACTACCAGAATGGAGGAACGTGTCACTTTAATCTCACTCCGGACACCTGGACAAAGATGTTGGACATCCTTCTGTTCTGGGCTTCCAAGAATATCGACGGTTTTCGTTGTGACATGGCGGAAATGGTTCCCGTTGAATTCTGGGAATGGGCTATTCCGCAAGTCAAAGAAGCATATCCGGACATTCTCTTTATTGCAGAAGTCTACAATCCGAATGAATATCGCAATTATTTGTTCCGTGGAAAATTCGACTATCTGTACGATAAAGTCGGCCTATATGACACACTTCGTAATGTAGCTTGCGGTTATGAGTCTGCTTCCGCTATCACTCACTGTTGGCAAAGCCTGAATGGAATAGAGAAAAAGATGCTCAACTTCCTCGAGAACACGATGAGCAACGCATTGCGTCCGATTTCTTTGCCGGAACCCACGCAAAGGAATCCCTGCACTTATTGTTTCCGCCTGCATGAATACCAATCCTATGATGATCTACTTCGGACAGGAATTCGGAGAACCCGGAATGGACAGCGAGGATTCAGCGGAAGGGATGGACGAACTACCATATTCGATTATTGGAGTGTAGACAGATACGACGTTGGCGTAACGGAGGAAAATTTGACGGGAAAATGCTCAATGAAGATCATAAACGTTTATATGAAATTTATCAAAGAGTGCTGACTTTGTGTAATGAAGAACTGCAGCAATCAGCAAAAGGGGTATTCTTTTGACTTAATGTATGCTAATCTAAATGGCTGGCGTTTCAATGAGCATAAGCAATATACTTTTATGCGAAAATACAAGAATGAGCTATTGTTTATCATTGTCAATTTCGACAGTCAACTAGTAGATGTAGCCATCAATGTGCCTTCACACGCTTTCGACTTTTTACAAATTCCACAAATGGAATCCTATCAGGCCACTGATTTGATGACGGGTGCGCTAAAGAAGAAATCAGCTTATTGCCATATAAGCTCACGGAAGTTTCAGTAAGGGAGGCTACAACGGAAAGATACTGAAAATTGCATTCTGAAAAGACGAAAAAGACCCTCTGTATTCTTCATCCCTCGGTCACACCATAATGACCGGGGGATTATTTTATATGTATCATTCAAACAAATAGTCTGATAGCTGTTTAGGTAGATAAATAATCCCTAAACCATCAAAGCTTATGAAGAAATTTAATATTATGGCGGTTTCTGTTACTATTTTCCATATCAGTATTTTGGATTGATACCCTCCCGGCAATGTACAGTCGACTTTCAAGAAAAATGTATCCTAAAGAACAAATGGCGTCGCCTGGTCACAAGATGACGGATACTATTGTGCCAATTTTGTAATGAACGGTTTCACCAAAAATGTATGGTTCAATGCGCAGGGACAATGGGAAATGACGCAGACTGATCTTGTCAGTCTCGATCGGCTGACCCCAACAGTCTATAATGCCTTTGTATCCGGCCCATACGCAAATTGGGTGGTAGATGAATGTGACAATGGTGGAGTTTCCCAAATGGCAGGCAATTATAGTAATTGAGGTAGGACAAGATAATGTTGACATTAAATATCAGTTATTCTATACTCCTAAGGGGTATTGCTAAAAACGCGCAATGTCAGTTATATGTATGACATTCTCGGGCCAAGTACCTTTCTGGAAAACTAGGAACTGAATTATATAATAGGGTAATATAGAAAATTTGCGGGCTTCTTTATTAATATATATCTACTTCTTCTTTTCTCAACACTACGGCAGTACGTGCAGGAATATAGAGTTTCAACCATTCTTTCTTTTCTTTCTTATACAAAGGATCGGCAATCGTGAAGTGAACCACAGAATCATCGGCAAAGCCATTACCACCGAATGCTATATTATCCGTATTCAGTATCACTTCATAAGCTCCCGGAGTTACCAGGAATCCATAGTCTGTAAACGACTGCTTCGGATTGAAGTTAAATACAAATATAAGGTCCTTACGCTCATAAGCCAATACCTGGTCGCCGTCATTATGCCATATTTCCTGAACAGGTGTTGCCTGGAAAGCTTTCACACTCTTGAGACTTTCAGCATTTCTTCATCGAAGTCACCCATATAGTGATAGGTCAGATTCTTATTGTCGACCAGATCCCACTGACGACGGGCATACTTGCATGACCAACCGTTACCCTCACGTGGAAGTCAATCCATTCGGGATGACCGAACTCGTTACCCATGAAGTTAAGATAACCTCCATTAATTGTACTTGAAGTCAGCAGGCGGATCATTTTGTGAAGAGCAATACCACGGTTTACAGCGTAGTTTTCATCACCTTTCTGCATGTGCCAGTACATATCGGCATCTATCAGACGGAAAACAATCGTCTTATCGCCTACCAATGCTTGGTCGTGACTTTCTGCATAAGATATAGTCTTTTCATCTGGCGACGGTTGGTTACTTCCCAGAACATGCTGGACGGTTTCCAGTCCTCATCTATCTTTTCTTTGATTGTCTTGATCCAATAGTCGGGGATATTCATGGCCATACGATAATCGAAGCCGTAGCCGCCGTCTTCTACTTTGGCAGCCAGTCCGGGCATACCGGAAACTTCTTCGGCGATCGTTATTGCTTTGGAATTTACTTCGTGGATAAGTTTGTTGGCAAGTGTCAGGTAGCAAATGGCATTATCATCCTGATGTCCGTTGAAGTAATCTCCGTAATTACAGAACGCTTCACCCAATCCGTGACTATAATAGAGCATGGACGTTACACCGTCAAACCGGAAGCCATCGAATCCGTATTCCTCAAGCCAGTATTTACAATTAGAAAGAAGAAAATGGATAACTTCATTCTTTCCATAGTCAAAACAAAGTGAGTCCCAAGCCGGATGTTCACGTCGTGCGCCGGGGTAGAAGTATTGATTCGGATCACCGGCAAAATTACCCAATCCTTCTACTTCATTCTTCACTGCATGGGAATGAACGATGTCCATAATCACTGCAATACCCAATCCGTGTGCGGTATCGATCAACTCCTTCAATTCTTCAGGAGTACCGAAACGGGAAGAAGCGGCAAAGAAACTGGATACGTGGTAACCGAAACTTCCATAGTAAGGATGTTCCTGAATAGCCATTATCTGAATGCAATTGTACCCGGCTTTAGCTATGCGGGAAGCACCTTTTCACGGAACTCATTATAAGTTCCTACTTTATCTTCCTGTTGCGCCATACCGATATGGCATTCGTAGATAAGCAAAGGATCCGTATTAGGTTTAAATGTACGCTTCTTTACTTTATATGGCTTTTCCGGTGACCAGACCTGCGCACTGAAAATCTTGGTTTGCTCGTCTTGTACTACCCGTGTTGCCCAGGCAGGAATACGTTCTCCACAACCACCTTCCCAATGTACAATGAGTTTGTATAAAGTCGCCGTGTTCATGGCATCTGCCGGGAGTTTGATTTCCCAAACACCATAATCCTTTACGTTTCAGACTGTACTTCTTCAGTTCTTTCCATTCATTGAATGTGCCCACAATAAATATTTCTGTGGCGTTGGGTGCCCATTCACGGAAAATCCAGCCGTCAGCAGTACGGTGAAGTCCGAAATATAAATATCCCGAGGCAAAATCAGACAAAGTCTGTTTCCCTTTGTTCGTCAGTTCAGCCTCTTTGTCTAATACATGCTGATGACGGCCTTTGATGGCATCTTCGAAAGGTTCCAGCCAGGGGTCGTTTTTGATCAAATTCAATGTTTCCATAAAGGATGATTGATTGATTGGATTATGCTTTCACTTTCACAATGACTTTCTTCACACCATCGGGAGTGATACCGGGAGCATGTCCGTCTTGTGGGAAGAATATAGCAAACATTCCAGGTTTTACAGTGATATAAGTTTCAGCTAGTCCTTCGAAGAATGTGATATCTTTCTCCTCGTTGTAGGGTGCATCTGTCGGACACAGTCTTTAGCAGCAGTATACCCCATGATTTCTGTTCCCGACAATGGGATTTGAATATCAATAAATTCGTTATGAGTTTCCAGTTTAGCCTCTTCTTGTTTTAGGTTTGGTCTGTGCAATATTCACTAGCAGATCTTTTCCTTTCAGTTCAGTCTTGCCTACTTCCATGGCTTGGAGGTCATGAGACTTCAAGAATTCAATAGCCTGTGCAAACAGAGGATTCAAAGACGCATATTTCTCCAGATTTTCTAAAGTATCTACTACCATAAGAGTTATTTAAAGTTTATATTCTAGGTATTATTCAAAATCATCAATTGTGTAATTGATAAAGTCGGCAAATCGTTTGAATTGCCGGAACACTTTACCGTCTATCTGTTCCAACATATCCGGTCGGGTAAAGAAGTCATCTGGAACATTATAAGAGCAAACATATTCTTTACATTTCAAATAATCAATGTACTTGAAATCTTTTGGAAAGCCCTTAGGAGCTGTTTTCAGGAAGTCCTCTCCCTATCACCGGGAAGTATTTCTTAAACTCCGGATCTTCTACGATCGCAACAAACTCCTCAATATTGTCATAGATAGATTGTCGCACTGCTTTCAGGATATTGGTAGGCAGACACAGGCTTCCTCCGGCAAGCATAGAACCATCCGGCTGCAAGTGCACATAATATCCACAATGATCAGATTTTTTTCCTTTGGCATTGATATAGCCGCCAAATGTATCTTATAGGGTGTTTTATCCGCAGAGAAGCGGGTATCCCGATAAATACGATAGGTACAATCTTTGGGCTGTATTCCCCGGATAGTTTCATCAAACAGGGAAATACGGGCGATCACTGTTGCCAAAAAGTTGTCGAACTCGGCACGGGCTGTTTCATATTCTGCCTTGTGCTCATTGAACCACTCACGATTATTATTCGCAGAAAGATCTTTTAAAAACTGAAAGATAACGGGTATGTTCATCTTCATCATTTTCTATTATTACTCTACAAACGTACAAATTTTATTTCATATAAACTACAAAAGGCAACAAAAGGACATAAAAAAAGCATCGGCCTGGTAAAACCGATGCTCTAACACATTTATCAAAAAAACAGACTCTTCTGTCTCTGACGTACTTTAGCTTTCACAAGTGGAGTACAATCTCTTTAATTAATCTTATATCTAATACTATGAAAAACACATAAATATAACAGACAAAAGTGAAGACATTTGTTCAATTATTCTATAAATAATTCTGTTAATAATCGTTTATAGAATGAAATGTTTCTCATTTATAGGCAATACAATGCGTTCCCAGTCAATCATGGCGTTGAATAACATGATATGTGAATAGTCTTTCAGACATATTTGCGGAATGTCTTTCTTCAACCAAATGAGCTGCCTGTCCAGAAATTCGCTTCGTTTCGTCCCCGGAGTAACGGGCATGAGCTGGTGTGAAACCAGGTATTGCCGTCATAGAGAGCAACATTAGCTATAGAGGTATCTGTCAGGTATCCATTTCTCACAATTAATATATCATCAGCCGTTCCTCTCTGGAGCGTACAATGAATTTAGTTCTTCCCGATGCGCACTTTTATAAGTATAATCAATAGTATCAGACACAACCAAATGCAAAGAAGATACCTGTCGCATCTGATAGGGCGCATACGTAACTTCTTCCACTTCTTTTCCATATACAATCCGGCATTTATGAATTCCATTTAAAGTTGGCGGAGATATAAATTCCCGTAAATCCAGCGGAGTGCTGTCTTTCCAAAAAGCTGCACGGGTTTTATTAAAGCGCTCTGTGTGATAATCAAGATTATAAATCTTTCCATCTTCTATTCGGATCGTTTCAATAAATGGGCACATATACTTTCTGTTTCATTTCATTATATTCATTTTCCACATCACTCTGGCAGGTAATCCCACCTCCACTTTTAAAATACATCTTCTCTCCTTCCTGTTCTACAAAACGTATCATAACGGCACTATCCAGATTAATTCCATCCGAATAGCCCATAATTCCTGTATAAAATCCTCTGTCGTAAGTTTCAGCTTCCCGAATAATCTGCATCGTCTTTTTCTTTGGGGCACCGGTAATAGAACCGGCTGGCAATAGTCTGAAAATAATATCTCCCAAATGCTCCTGATAATTTTCAGGCAATATACCCTGAATTTCAGAACTCGTCTGAAAAATAGCTCCCCGATTAGTCTGTAACCTATCCATATACCGATACCGGGAAACTGACACTCGGTTGGCAACCATACTTAAATCATTACGAATCAGATCTACAATGGTAGCATGTTCGGCAGTCTCTTTTGGATCATTCATCAATAATTGAGCAGCAAAGGGAATTGAAGCATCAATGGTTCCCTTCATCGGATATGAGCTAATTTTTCCCTGATGAATTCTAACAAATATTTCAGGAGAGAAAACCGTAAAACGGTCTTTAATCCATAGCTTATAAATCGCTTTTGAATGATAATAAATATCTTTCAGAGTGAGATTGGTTTCTACCGGAGTGCGACACGTCAAATTAGTGAGGAAGACTATTTCCAGCCAAAGGATATTCTGTCGGACAATATTAAACGAGCGTTGATAGGAAGAGAAAGATTCTGCGAAAGGCTGCCAATGTAGTGAAGGCATTGTTTTTTACAGAAAAAGTGGCTATATCATCTTCAGCCGATATAATCTGATTGGTAAATCCATTCAAATTATACAAAACTTCAGCGGAATCAACAGCGGCAACCTCCTCTATATAAGATACATCTTGTAGATAATTTATAATGAAAATGAAAGGACGATGGTGTTGTCCAAACTGATTCATCCGTTTGATAGCCTGTTCCTTATTATATAAGTGCATAAAATATTTCAGCGTTTAGGAACGGCAAATGTACACAAAAAGTATAGATTAGAAAAAGATAGCAATAAAAAAGGGTTGTCCGACGTGTCATATTCGGCAACCCTTTATCATTTATAAGATTGGTCAAATTACTTCATAACAGCTTTTACTTGAGGAAGCATCTTCTTCACATTTTCATTTTCCGGAGAGATCTTAGCAGCTTCTTCCAGATAGTCTAATGCTTCTTTAAATCTTCCATCCGCTTTTTCTTTTTTCAGCAGCATATTTATCTGCATCAGAATTTGCCAAAGGAGCAGCTTTCTTCAGGATATTAGCGCCATCATTATAGCACAGAACTCCTAAACTGTACAATGCATTTGTTTTATATTGCTTGTGATCCAAAGGAATTACTTTCTTAAAACAGTCTTCTGCTTCTTCAACTTTTTCCTGCTTTCTGTGCTGCAAGTCCTGCTTTCAGATAATGAAGACCATAATTCTTCACCATTGTCTTATTCTTAGGATCGACTTTCAGCCCTTCTTCTAATGTAGCTACATATTCAGCAGTCTTCTTTTGTGCATCTAAAGCCAAAGCTTTACGAGCATACGCATTTCCAGCTATATTAAATTTTTTCTGAATAGCAATATCGAAGAAAGTCACGGCTTCCGCATACTTTTTCACTTCATCTGCTGCTATACCACAATAGTAAGCTGTTGCAGAATCCTGATTATTAGTTTGTTTCAGATATTCGCTGAACTTCGCATACGCTACTGGATAATTTTTAGCATTAAATGCATCATTTCCTTCTTTTTTTTCAATTGCTCTGGGGGCGGTTTGTGCAAAAACATTAGTCACTACAATACAAAATGCAAATAAAAAAATCAATTTCTTCATAACTTTATGTGTTTTTTAGTTGTTTATCGTTCAAAAGTATAAGTAATAATAGAAAAACACAACCGTATTTTATTTTTTTGACCTTTTTGAAACCTATATAACGTTCGTTATTCTTCGTAAAAATGACGTTTTTCTATTCATTCTTCCCAAACCATATAAATAAACAAAATGCCACCTCTATTATAAACTACTGATTCATAGTCACAAAGAAAAATATGAATAAAAAAGTGCCGGAAAGTTTTTGAGTTTTCATAAAAAGCACTACCTTTGCACCGCAAATAAGGATGGTTCCGTAGCTCAGCTGGATAGAGCAACGCCCTTCTAAGGCGTGGGTCAAGCGTTCGAATCGCTTCGGAATCACTATTAACATCCGGTAACAGTTAAATGTTATCGGATTTTTCTTTTAAATAGCTGATATTAAACGTTTTACTTTCGCCCCGTTTAACTTTTAATAACCTGCCTGTGTAGGCATATTTGTAGGCATATCCCCTCTACAGGCATAAAATAGGCATATAAAAATGACGGCAATAAGAGTTGTAAGACAAGGCAAAAAAGGCAAAACCGACCGGCTCCCCCTGTATGTGGAATTTTATATCAACCGCGAGAAAATAAGGATCGCGGTAAGGTTAAGTGTCACCTCTAAAGAATGGGATGAGCAAAACGAAGTGATAAAAGGCCGGGACAAAGAAAGTAAGGATAAAAATTTAATCATCTCCAATATCCGTTCACGAGTAAGCGATATATTTGTCCGTGCCCGTCTTAAAAATGAGACGCTGACAAAAGAAAGTTTCTTCCGCCAGTATAACAATCCCTCCGATTTTGGTACCTTCTTTGATTTTGCACGGGTTTACCTCAAACAAATTAGCAAAACTATTTCTTTCGGTACCTGGAAACATCACGTTTCTATCATCAAGAAACTGGAAACATTCGCACCCGGCCTTGTATTTTCAGAGATTACCCACGAATTTCTCCTGTCTTTCTTTGCATATCTTCGCAAAATAGGTAACATGGATTCTACGGCATGGCGTAACATGGCTACTATCAAAATATATGTAGGTGCCGCCATACGTGGCGGTTATATGGACCATGACCCGTTCGCGGCCATAAAGATACGTCGCCCCAAAAGTGAAGTTATATACCTGACGGAAGAAGAACTCCTCCGCCTGACCGCTTGTACCGGTCCGGCCGCTTGGAAGAATGTACCCAGAACGTACTCCGTTTTTTTCTGTTTCTTTGTTTTACTTCTTTGCATATAGGCGATGCAAAAGCATTGCAGATAAACCAGTTCATAGGGAATGAACTACACTACACACGAGGTAAGACAAAATACCGGTAACTGTACCTTTATCGGACCCGGCACGTTATATCTATGAATATTACCGGGCCGGACGTACAAAAGGCAACTTGTTTATGAACCTTCCCACGGATCAGGATATAAACCGGGTACTGAAAACTATAGCCGGTAAAGTAGGAATAACAAAGGATATCAGTTCAAAGACCGGGCGGCATACATTCGCTACCTTGTATTATAAGAAAACACATGATATCGTAACGCTATCCCACCTTTTGGGACATAGTTCTATAACTATGACAATGGTTTACGCACATGCTCTGGAAGATGAACGCGAAGCGGGAATACACGCCTTTGATGATATGTTATAACTAAAAGAGTGAAGGGGAAACGTGTTTCCCGCTTCCCCCTTCACTTTTCTACTCCAACGTATAAACGCTCCAGTCTATCGCCTTTTTAAGTGCCCAGCCTTCCTTTTGTGTCTCCTGTATATGTTTCACGGCACCGGTGTAAAACTCTTGTAGTTGCTGCATACTTGCAAACTCGTAAAACGTCGGGTTGTCTTCTTCCCCGAGCTTGAAAGTAACAGGAAGGTTTTCCCCGCCTGTCTGCAAGGCAAGATCGTACGCCGTCTTATAATTCATCTGGTTCTCCATGGAAAGCCAGACTTTCAGGCCGTTCCATACGTACCCGCTTTCGATCGTGTCGGTTATCTTCCGGTTATACCATTCATTAATAACCGCCTTGATTTCTGCCAGTGCGGGTAGATGATCGAACGTCTCTTCCATGTAACTACGCTGCACTCCTTCGGCTGTCTCTGTTTCCTGGTAATCCCACGTAATACGCCAGATTCCCCGGCGGCGGTTGGTACATCTTACCGGTTCCGCCTTGCTGTCTGCATAAATTCGTATCATTTCAAGTAAAATGTATAATTATCAATCCTTTTTCACTTACTTCACCTTCGCAATGTGCTTCAAAAGGCAGTTCTCCGTCTTTTGCCGCTGATTCACAAATGAAAAGTGTTTCCTCCAGGCTGGTAAAATACTTTCTCTCCTTGCCGTCGAGTTCCAGCTTTATAACAGTCCGGTTTCCGTTTTTCGTCGGCACATCCTTTTCATAATCAAGTACGATCACATCCTTGTTCATCAGTTCGGGCGACTTGATCCTTGCCCCGGTAAATCGTTTCCGTCCGTCTTTAGGCTTGTACTTGTAGCCCAGATCTTTTAATTTTTTCATTTTCTTTCCTGTTAGTTTATAAAATAAGTTCTTGCAATCGGCATGTTTCGTAAGCCCGTAAAATGAGGCGGTCAGCTCCTGCCTACGTTTCTTGCTTTTAACCTTGTGCATCTTGCGGGCGAACTTTTGTTTGTTACGCTTCCTTAACCGTACATGATCCGGGCGGGTTACATATCCCAGAAAGTCGATACCTTCGGTGATCGGGAAAACGGTATCATTGCTTTTAATCTCCAGGCGAGCTTTCCGGGTCTGTTCATGAATGATATCCCTAACCTTCCAAAGGTATTTCTTACTACCGGAAAGCACCAGACCGTCGTCACAATACCGGTAATAGTGTGCTACTGCCTCCTGATCCTTTAACCGGTGATCCAGGTAAATGGATAGAAGCAAATTACAAAGCCCCTGTGATGATCTTAGCCCGATACTTACGCCTTTAGGCATCATGCGGATGCACTCTTCCAGGATTCCGATCAATATTTTATCCTTGAACATCTTTTCACTGCATCCAGCAAAACGTCCTGGTCTACGCTCTCATAGAATTTCGTTATATCGAACTGGTACCCGAACAGGGTTCCTTCGGGATCATCCTTTATATCTTTAACGATATACTGTAAAAGGTCATGCGTTCCCCTGTTTTTAATGGATGCGGAAGTAGTCCGGATAAAACGTACTTTCAAATGCCGGTCCACCACATTCATAACAGCGTTAAGAACGATCCTGTCCTCCAGGGAAACCGATTGTACGGTCCTTACCTTCGGCCCGTCGTCTACGGTCATTTCCCGATATCCTCCGAGCTTGAACCGCCCGCTCCTGATCCGCTGCCTGATCCTCTCTACTGCCTTCGGGACATCCGCCAGTATTCTACGCCCGGCAAAGCTGCGCTTTCGTCTTCTTTTGCGCAATACCGTTTTTATGGCGTCCTCTATATTGGAGTCCTCGACAATCTCTTCTATAATATTATCTTCTCTCCACATGATAATTAAATTAGCCTTCAATTCCCCGGGCCGGGCTTCTTCGAAAAAAGTTCCTACCAAACCCCATTGCCCTGCGCTTTATTTTTCCCCTTTCCAGCCGTAAACGGCTGCTGTTGGCGAGGCTCATTCCTCTTGGCTCCACGCCGGGGACACGTCCCCACTGTTGTACGCCAATTTTTAAGGCTTATGCGCTTTTTCTTTATCCTAATTGTTTGCAAGCCGAACGCCGATGTTCGCATTCGTGTTCGATGAATCGTTATTCGCGTTCGCATACGAAACACCGCCTAACGCGTTCGCGTTGTTGTTCGACCGATACACCACACGAGTGTATATGAGGAAATCCGCCTTTGTACTTTCAGGAAGCACCGGCACCCGTCTTACTTCCGGACGCCTGCGCTACCCGCACAACGTTTTACGTTGCTATTTTTATCTTAATCAGCCTGATTTATGGCTTTAAAGGCCGCGACGCTGCCCGCCCAGCGTATTATGCCCCTGAAGGCAAGCCGAACGCCGATGCTCGCAACCGTGAACGATGAACCGACATCCGCGTACGCATACGAAACACCGCTAACGCGTTCGCGTTGTTGTTCGACCGAAACACCACACGAGAAAGCCCGGTACCCACATAGAACCTGTCGAACCAATGTGAAGAAGTGGAACCGCCTTCTTTGGCTGCAATCAAATCCATATACCGGCCCCAAACCATGTGGGTAGGATAAATATCCGCATTATAAACAGTAATTCCCTGTACAACGCGTTCCGTTCCGTCCGGCATGGTAATAAACCACCTTCCGTCCGCTGCCGTCTTGTTTACTGTGACATACTGCAACCATTCCGCCTTGTTTCCCTGGAAATTCTCATATCCCAGCACATTGACGGACTGATAATTTACACCGTCCCGGTAAGCACCTTCCGCCTGTGGATTGGAACCGCCTTTTTCCTTATAATAAGAAACCGTATCACGCATCCCCAGCGCATTTGTAAGGCCTGTCACTTTCTGGTAATTACTTGTTCCATATCCGCAAACTCCCTGCGAATCGGTATTACCGTATTTAAAGAAATGCAGATTACCCACATCCTTGTGCATCTCCCAGTCGAACAGCTGGAAACCTTTGCCCCTGTTCTGGGCGTATTTGATTGCCTGGCTCTGTGAAATAGTTCCTACACTTGAAACACCACTGACAGAACGCAATACATCATCAATCAAGTAGGCTTCATAAGCACCGCCCAGGCATTCCGTATGCTCTACCCAGTCCGGCTCGATCGCTTCCACACTTTCCGACGTTGTGAGTAAAACGAAATCGAAGGCCGCCGAATTAAGGAAAGTAAAGGCCAGGAAAGTAGCCCCTACGGGAACAGCACAAAACAGATACATACCATTAATAAAACCGTTCGCGTTTGAAACGCTGACCCGACTTACTATTTTGCCGGCGTATCATCTATAAATGCAGCCCCGTAAAGAGTGGAAGCCAGACCGGGGAAACGGACCTGCTTGTAATCCCGCACGTCCACCAGGGCGAACGATCCGGATTCGTATTCATTCTTCGCCTCTTCAAGGGTCGTGTAATCCGTATTCTTACGAATCCCGATCCCTTCCGTTACCTCCAGCTCCTCGCGGGTAAGTCTTACACTGGTGTACCCTGCTGCTGCCGGCGCATCCTCATTACTTGAAATAAAACCGTAAGAGGCACTGATTCAGCACGTCCGTTACTCCCTTGTACCAGTAATGAGGCTCATATATGTAAACTTCACCTTCCGATCCGGTTAATACTGCATCCGTGGCGTTCTCCACGCTGTCACTATCCGCGTATTTATTTCGGCTCTCATCATGAAGCGGGTAACAGGTCATTTCACCCTCCGCCGTCTTTTTGCCAGAATACAACGTCTTTTCGACAACACTTCCAGGATATGGGAAGACGGGGTAAATTCAGTATTATAGTCATATCCGGTAGAGTTATCCAGGTTCGTAATCTTTTCCCCGTCTCTACCGTCTGGTCTATTTTTATGCCGACAAACTGCGGCTGAATGATATTCAGTTCCGGGAAGTGTGCACAGGTGGCGGCGTACTCTTCATCCGACATGGACTGGGTGAGCCGGTACGTACCTACCAGGCGGCACGTCTGCACGTTTCCCCCGTCTTCATCAACACCGCCCATTGTCATAAGCCTGCGAAGCAAATTACCGTCCCCGTCCATATCTATACCGGTAATTCGTAGATAGCTGGTCGCGCTGCATTGCTGTAATAACGTGTTCCAGTCGATCAGGCTACAGTTATCAATCACAAGGCGCGTGATATTTGCCGTGCTTTCCAGCTGCAGCCCTGCATTGGTTAGTTTGTTCAGGTACCGGAGTTCGAGCGTCTGCAAAGTTGCGGGAAGGACGCAAACGGCCAGAGGCGCACCGCCGGCAAATGTCACACCGGTAAGGGATGTATCACCGGCCAGGAAGGTTTCAAGTTTGGTATTACTTGAAAGGTCCATACCGGTAAAGGAAGAGGATTTAAGCCCGGATATGTCGAGTTTTCGAAGATTACGGCAATTACCCACCAGAAGGGCGTTAAGTGTCGTCTGTCCGGCCTCACAACTAACATTCAGTTCACGCAAGGCCGTGCAGTTGTTCAGGTTCAACGTGCCGACAATGGCGTGGGCTACATCCGTCAGATCAAGCCCGCGAATACGGCTTGCACCGTAGAAATATTGCGGATCGTTTACAATTAAATCCGTGTCCATTGTCAGTTCCACCACAGCCCCGGCCGTTTCTGCAAGTACCGCGCTTTGGTGCGGTGTTCCGGACGTGTACCCGTACCCGTAATAATACCGTTCGGAGGCCGTAATCCGAATTTTCCGGTTATCGCTGCCGAACTTGTACCCGAAATAAGCCGCGAAGCTGTCACGACGGTAAGTACCGGCCACATACTGACTATCCAAAAGGGCGAAACGGTTCTGAATGGTATAAGTACGGTGCGCATAACGGCTTCCCTGCAAGGCATACAGATAATTATAATAACTGGTTCCGCTGCCGGTTGTCACCCCTTCGGTAAGCGGAAGGATATATTTATATTCCGAATCCTTGTTATAAATCCGCTCGCACCAGTTGCCCATTTGTTCCTCGTTAAATACTTGCAGGACATATTCAAGGCTCATATTGCTACGCAAGGTTTCCGCCACTTCACGCAATTTGTCCGGACAAGACCGTACCAGTTCCCATAAAACGGAATCATGGCCGGCAAAAGCATAACTACCGATACTATCGTCAAAACTTTCGTGGGTAATGGTATATTCGTATTTCAGTACCGAATCATTACGCACACCGAACAGCGTGTCCATATCGTAAGGAAGGAAATACCAGATCAGAGAGTCCCAAGTCGCCAGCATCATGTTTTTTGCCCGGTTATCCACAGCCATAAAGTAATCGGTAATCAGATACCATGCAAACGGGCTGTCATTACCGAAATACTGGTTATATTCCGCCAGGAACTTGGCGGGATCATCCTTACATGAATCGATCCAGTTCCAAAGCCTTGTAACTGCCGCCTTGTCGTCCTCGTGTGCATCCGCCCAGGTAGTGTCCGCCTTGAAACGAAATTCCAGCGCATCATCAAAAGAAGACATGTCGGTAGTCCCGAACAGACAAAGGGCCTCGGAGTTGTTCAGGAACTCCAGACAGATACATTTGTTACGCTGCCCGTTCAGGGCCGCTTCGTCGTTGAATCCTTCAATTCCTTCAAAACCGTAAATGATCGCACTTTCCGACTTCTCATTATTGAAATTGTATTTTCCCAGATAAGTATTCGCACCGGTGCCGTCGTTGTCATAAAACAGGTCCATAGGGAAACCGTCCACGCCTATACGTACGTCATATTCCCCCTTATATGCAGCCTGCGGCGGTGTCAGCCACCCGCACCTCTTCCAAACGTCGTTCACAATACGCACCGCACCGGTATTATGTGTACCGGAAGAATCGGAAAAGTCCGCTTTCAAACAGAATATACTGATCGGCCGTGCTCCCGGTTTGAAACTGTATTCAAGGGACGGCACATCCACGCCGTTAACTTCCAGCGTGGTACCGTATTTTTCCAGGCGCAAGAAATAAAGACGGTAATTCTTACGCGGATAAGTGGTGGATGATGTACCCTGTATTCTTAGACCGACATTCCTTGCTACAAAATCGTACTCCTTACCCTGCGGGCTATAAAAATAGATATCGACCGGTACCTCGAATTTCTTGTTATTGGTGGCGTTGACAAGGTTCACATCGCCGACAATTCGCATAACCGCCTTTCCCTGGGCGCGTAACTTGTCTATGTCGATATCCGTACCGTTGTCCCCCGTAACATCATTCTTTTCAAATAACAGGACCATTTCGTCCGACGTAGTCCGGTCTACCATGTAATTGTTCAATTCTTCATCATCCGTAAGCGCACGGTTATAAATACGGAAATTCCTGATCTCCACATCCGCCGTATCACTGAACAAACGGATGTTCACCGGTTCCGCCTGCAGTAATCCTTCGGTAGCCCCATACTGCACCGCTCCGCAACGGATTCCGTTTACATAAAGTTCCAGCAACCGTTTGCCAGCCTTGGACCCGACAATAAAGGCTATTTTCAGGTTCATATCACTTGCAAACTTTGTACTTACTTCCGTACCGCCAGAAACACGCATAAGGG
>VOFK01001265.1_pt1 | contig 29779 bp, 41 predicted proteins | sample 5384121 | NCBI WGS metagenome assembly VOFK01 (sample SAMN12384730, study PRJNA508395) | human gut metagenome | isolation source: healthy gut J | host: Homo sapiens | reverse complement strand
TTACGTATTGCCAGATGGCTTTGCCCCCTTAGCAGGAAAAGTAACCCGTCCCCACGCAAAGCTAGTGCAGGGGCAGGTTACTTTGCACCAATCGTTGTTTGATGAAGGGCGGATTCTCGTATGGCGCTTCCCATGGTATATGGCGGTCCCGGCCGGTATGTTCAGGGGCCGGGTGAGCTCTCGCGTCAGGGCAGGTATTTGTCATGGTTGGGCTGCGCTGCCTATGTCTTGTTTGACCAGGGCACCGAGGATCGGCTGTGCAGGCAGATCGTCGATGGATTTCTGGATGAAGATCTAAGCGAGCCGTTCTTTAAGATTTACAACGGTCCGTGTACGGAAGATGCCGTTGTCGAAATGGCTAAGGAAGCCCGGGCTGAGTATTGCGACATGGTGGTGGGTATTGGCGGCGGCAAGATGCTCGATATCGCCAAGGCCGTTGCGTTTTATGCCGAGTTGCCGTTGTGCGTATGTCCCACGGCGGCTTCGATGGACGGTCCGTGCAGCGAGATTTCGGTGCTGTATCACGAGGATGGGTCGTTCGACCGCTACCTGATGCTCGAAAAGAATCCAGACACTCGTGGTCGATATGGTCGCGGCAGCTCCGCTGCGCATGACAGTCGCTGGTATGGGCGATGCGCTGGCAACGTATTCGAGGCGCGTTCGTGCGTCGCGGCGCGCGGCACCAATGAGCACGGTGGCGCGCCGGGGCATTGGCTTCTGGTCGCGGCTGCGCGTGCCTGCTATGACACACTATCGGCGTCGCCGCCAAGCGCGACTCAAAAAGGGCCGTACATCGCCGGCAGTTGAGCGCCTGATCGAGTGCAATATGTCTCGGGCGTCGGCTTTGAGAGCGGGCTTGTGCGTGGCGCATGCCATGCCAACGGTCTGACGATTCTACCCGAGTGCAAGGCCATGCATGGTGAAGCCGTGGCATTTGGCCTAGTGGTCCAGGTTTGGGAGCGTGCGCCCGAGCTTGATCAGGTGCTCGAGTTTTGCCAGCGCGTTGGCCTGCCGACGACGCTGGCTTTGGCGATTTCCGATGCCGATCTGCAGGGTGTTGCAAATGCGGTCTTTAGAAACGAGCGCAACATGGCAAACGAGCAGGCCAAGGTGACCAAACAAAAGCTCGTGCAGCTCATGTGCGAGGCATAGCTTGGCACTTGATCGACCTTGTGCAATCGGGGCGGCGATAGGCCATAGGCTATTTGCCGCAAAGATGCTCCGCGTGTAATTTGCCCGAGGCGTGGGCCGATAGCGTATCATTATCTCTTGCTTGTTTGCACTGCTCAGGGAGGGGCCGCGCATGGCGCAGGAACACGATCTGTTTGATGACATTATCGAGATCAGCAAGGGTTTCGACTTTCTTAAAAACCCGCTTGGCGGCGTGACCGATGCACTCGATCCGTCGGCACCGCAGTGGAATCCTGCCGACTACAAGGAGCGTCCGCGCGGCAACACCATTCCGTGCCTGACCGGCAAAAACGAAAAGAGCGGCTGCACTGCGTGCATGGACGTGTGCCCGGTCACCGCTATCGAGGTCGAGGAAGACGCTATCGAGATCCTCGACTCCTGTCGCAAGTGCGGCCTGTGCGCCGCTGCCTGTCCGACCGAGGCGATCATCTCGCCGCGCCTGGCGCCTAAAAACCTGTATGACGACATTGTCTCGGCGGCCACGAGCCACGAGACCGCCTACCCGTTACCTGCACGCGCGCCCTTAAGCGCATGCCGCGCGAAAACGAGGTCGTCGTCGCCTGCGTGGGCGATATTACGGCCGAGACCTGGTTCTCGGTGCTGGCCGACTATCCCAACGTGAGTGTGTACCTGCCGTTGGGCGTGTGTGATAAGTGCCGCAACACCGGTGGCGAGGATATTCTGGGCGAGGCAATTGCTACCGCCGAGGAGTGGGCGGGTACGGGCATGGGCCTGGAGGTCGACCCCAAGAGCCTCAAATGCCATAAGCGCCGCGAGTACGAGCGCAAGGAGTACATGGATAAGATTGCCCGCACCACGGGCCTGACGGTGACCAAGCTCAATCCGGCGACGGCGGCGCTGGCCTCGGTGACGCAGAAGTTGAAGGCTCACCGTCACCAGATCACGCAGCTCGAGCGCACGCTCAACACCATGTGCGGCACCACGACGACCAAGCGTCGCCGTTCGCTCACGCACGGGCGGCAGCTGGTGCTCTCGACGCTGCAGAACCATCCCGAGCTTGCCCAGAACATGCAGGTGAGCACGCCGGAGTGCGATTTTGACAAGTGCACGTCGTGCGGCGAGTGCGTCAACGTGTGCCCCACGTTTGCCTGCGATTTGGTGGGAAGCGGCCGCTTTGCGTTGGAGTCGACGTATTGCTTGGGCTGTGGTGCCTGCGTCAAGGTGTGCCCCGAGCATGCGCTCAAGTTGGTTGAGCATGACGCGTCCAATCTGGTCGTCGTCGATCCCGAAGCCGAGGAAAAGGCCGCCCAGAAGGCGAAGGCTCACGAAGAAGCTGAGAAGGTCAAGGCCGAGGCAAAGGCCAAGCTGGACAAGATGCTCGACCAGGTGGAAAAGCTCGCGGACTAGCCGGCGATCCCAATCTCTTGCTTCATTTGCGCCGCCGTGGCGTCCGGGTTCGCCCAGATGCTGCGGCGGCGCTATACTTATGCAGTTTGAAGTACCTGTACCAAAAGGAGCTGTCGTGTCCCTTTCCATCGGTATCGTGGGCCTGCCCAACGTGGGCAAGTCGACGCTGTTCACCGCGCTTACCAAAAAGACCGGCCTTGCCGCCAACTACCCGTTTGCCACGATCGACCCCAACGTGGGTATCGTCGATGTGCCCGATAGCCGCCTGCAAAAGCTTGCCGACATCGTCAACCCCGGTCGCATTGTGCCGGCGACGGTCGAGTTTGTCGACATTGCAGGTCTGGTGAAGGGCGCTAACGAGGGCGAGGGCCTGGGCAACCAGTTCTTGGCAAACATCCGCGAGACCGATGCCATCTGCGAGGTCGTGCGCTACTTTAAGGACCCCAACGTCATGCGTGAGGTGGGCCGCACGGGCGAGTTCGTCGATCCCGCCGGCGATGCCGACACCATCATGACCGAGCTCATCCTGGCCGACATGGGCACGCTCGAGAAGCAGCTGCCCAAGCTCGAGAAGGAGGCCAAGCGCGACAAGGAGCTCATGCCCAAGTTCGAGGTCGCTAAGCGCCTGCTTGCCTGGCTCAACGAGGGGCAAGCGCGCCGCATCCATGGAGATGACCGACGAGGAGCGTGCTGCCGCCAAGGGCCTGTTCCTGCTCACTATGAAGCCCATCCTGTATGTGGCCAACGTGGACGAGGATATGCTCAACGAGGACCTGGCGCCCATCGATGGCGTCAAGTCCGTTGCCCATCTGCGCCAAGATTGAGGCCGAGCTTTCCGAGCTCGACCCCGAGGACGCCGCCGACTACCTGGAGAGCCTGGGCCTGGAGCAGCCTGGCTCTGGACGTGCTCGCGCAGGCGGCCTATAAGCTGCTCGGTCTGCAGTCGTTCTTTACGGCCGGCGAGATGGAGGTCAAGGCCTGGACGGTTCGTCAGGGCGCGACCGCCCCGCAGGCCGCCGGTGTCATCCACACCGATTTTGAGCGCGGCTTTATTAAGGCCGAGGTCATTGGTTACGACGACTACATCAAGCTCGGCGGCGAACAGGGCGCCAAGGCTGCCGGCAAGCTGCGCATTGAGGGCAAGGACTATGTCATGGCCGATGGCGACGTCGTGCACTTCCGCTTTAACGTGTAAGGACGACGCGCATGTTCAAATATGGCAAAAAAGCCGGCTACATGGGCATTGCGCTGCTGGTGCTCGCGGTGATTTCCGCTGGTGGTTGCAGTGTTTGTTATCCCCAACATTGGTCCCGAGGTGGCGACGAAGTTTAACGCAGCCGGCGAGGTGACGCGCTGGGGCAAGAGCTATGAGTTGCTGGCACTTCCGGTGCTCAATTTGCTGCTGAGCGTGGCGACGTACTTTACGGCGGGACGCCAGGCCAAAAACAATGAGGACTCCGCCGCCATGGCGCGCATCGTGTGCGAGCGCTACCTGCGCAACGGTTGCATCACGGGTGTGTTCCTCAACGTGATCAACGTTTACTTTATGTACTCGGCGATTACCGGAACGGGCTTTGGCTTTGGTTTCTAGCTTGTCCTTTTAGGCAACGAGCCTGCACGCATATTCAATGGCTGCTGCGAGGCCGCCGCTCGATCGTGGTTGAAAGACTACATCGGCGGCGGCCTCGTTTTCGTATCCGGCGCCGCGAAGGGCGAGTGCGATGCCGGCTTCTAAAAGGAGCGGCAGGCCGCGTTGGCTGGTTGCGATTACGGCAGCCTGATTGAGTGGGCAGCTGTGCGTTTGGCATTGAACAGCAAGTTCACCTTGCGTCGGGCAAGGGAGCAGAACGGTGGCGACGCGACTTGATAGCAATGCAAATGCTGTGCGCTCATCGGGCGAAAGGCATTCTGCTTCAACGACGACGAGCTTGGGCGGTGCGCTGTTTGTGCGAAGCGTGGCTCGGTACGTACGGACCGAAGAACCCGACATAGAAAACTCCTGTGTATTCGGCAAAACGTAAACTATAGTTTACGTTTATGTTCGGCTCCATTTCAAACTCGGCTGCATGGACGAACGTGCGAAACAGATTCTTGGCAGGCGGGTCGAAGAGACACGCAGGGACCTTGGTATCTCCAAGGTTGATTTTTGTGTGGCGACAGGAATTAGCCGACCCTACCTCGACCGAATCGAAGATGGGACGGCAAATTTCACGCTCAAGGTTCTATTTAAGATCGCGCCCGCACTCGGCATGACGGTGTCAGAACTTCTCGAGGGTATCGAATAGGGCGTTCCCCCGCTGTATTTGACGCTCTTTGGGCGGGTCCCCCTGGTTGCGATGTGCAAAATCGCGAGTATTCAGCACCAATTCGGCCGTAGATGGTAGCTCGAGCGGCTGGCTTTGCCTTTTTGACAGTAGTTAATCCACACGCTAAATAAAAATGAGGAATAAATATTTACTAGACGGACCCTTCGTCCTAAAAGTTCGTCTAACAATCGGCCGATTCTATGCCTCCGGCGGAGAAATTGCAGAATACTCCGATTTTTGCACGGCCCGAGGGGGACCACCTGTCGTTTGAGGCTGCGATAAGTGGAGCTGCCTTAGGGATTACGCCATCGGGATGCGGTCGTGGTTAACTTGGCTGTAGAACAGGCGCTGGATTTCGGCGGCATCGCGTGACTGGCCGAGTGCCCACATGGTCTTGGCCACGAGCGTCTCGGTGGTCATGTCGTCGCCGCGCAGAATGCCCGGATGATCGGCGTAAGCACGGCCGACCTCATAAACGCCCAGATCGAGGCCCTCTTCGGGGACCTGCGTGGTCATAACGACGGTGCGACCCGAATCGACCCAGCGGAAAATTGCCTCTTGGAACGACTCGCCCGACTCGCCAAACTCGGGGATACCGCCAATGCCAAAGGTCTCCAGAATCACGGCGTCGTAGCTGTCGGCAAGGGCGTCCAGGATGCCCGGGTTCACGCCGGGCGTAAGCTTGAGTACAAATACGCGCGGGTCGATGCTGTCGTAGAAACGCACCGGGTTTTCGCCCAGATGAGTGCCGTGAAGCCCGTTGCGCACAATGCGGTCGTTGCGGATATAGGCGATGGGCGGATAGTTGACGCTAATGAATGCGTTAAAGCTCATGGTGCGCTGCTTGCGGGCGCGCGTGCCGGCAATGGCGACGCCGCCAAACACAATCGACACATCGTGCGAGTGCTCGTCGAGCGCATAGAGCAGGCTCTGGTACAGGTTGAGCTTGGCGTCGGTAAAGGGGTTGCCCATGGGCTTTTGCGAGCCGGTGAGTACGATGGGCTTGGGGCTGTCCTGAATCAGATAGGAAAGTGCTGCCGCGGTATAGCTCATGGTGTCGGTGCCGTGCAGAATCACGAAGCCGTCGTGGTCGGCATAGCCCTCGACGATGACGTCGCGGATACGCATCCAGTCGCTGGGGCGCATATTGGTGCTGTCGATGTTCATGGGCTGTACCACGTCGAGCTCGCAGAGCCCCGAGATCTCGGGGACGCTCTGGGCGAGCTCCTCACCGGTCAGGGCGGGGGAGAGGCCGTTGCCGTCCTCAGTCGATGCGATGGTGCCGCCCGTGGCGATGAGAAGGATGCGCTTCATGCTGGTATTCCTATCGTATTTGCCGCCGCAGAGGCGGAGTCGTTCGGCAGTATTGTGGCACAGGGCGTCCAATGTTCAAACGTATTACATCATCTGTAACGTTTGGTAACACTTCAATTGCCGTCAAATAGGGGCCCAGGTCGTGCGTTTGCCGTGCGCTGATGGCTGCGAGGGACGAGAAACCCCATATAACGTGTACACTATGGAGGTTATTTTCGTTCATTCATGCGGGTGGGCACCGGCTCCCCGCCAACAAGAGGGGGGAACCATGGATCAAAAGGCTTCCGCAAAGGTCCTCGTACTCGACTTTGGTGCGCAGTACGGTCAGCTCATTGCCCGTCGCGTCCGCGACCTCAACGTGTATTCCGAGATTGTTCCCTGCGACATATCGGCCGATGAGATTCGCGAGATGAACGCCTCTGCGCTCATCCTTTCCGGCGGCCCGGCTTCCGTGTATGCCGAGGACGCTCCGTCTATCGATCCCGCCATCTTTGACCTGGGCCTTCCCGTCCTGGGCTTCTGCTACGGCCATCAGATCACGGCCGTGACGCTCGGCGGCAAGGTCGGCCACTCCGAGGTGGGCGAGTACGGCCGCGCCACCATCACGCGCACGGCCGGCGCCAAGCTCTTTAACTCCACGCCCATGGAGCAGACCGTGTGGATGAGCCACCGCGACGCCGTTTCCGAGGTGCCCGAGGGCTTTACCGTTACCGCCAGCACTGACGTGTGCCCGGTTGCTGCCATGGAGTGCGTCGAGCGCAAGATTTTCACCACGCAGTTCCACCCCGAGGTCAAGCACTCCGAGTATGGTCAGCAGCTGCTGAGCAACTTCCTGTTTGAGATCTGCGGCCTGGAGCCCAACTGGAGTATGGACAACCTGGTCGAGACCATGACGGCCGAGTTCCGCGAGAAGGTCGGCGACGACCGCGTGATTCTGGCCCTGTCCGGTGGCGTCGACTCCTCCGTCGTGGCTGCGCTGGGCGCTCGCGCCGTGGGCAAGCAGATGACCTGCGTGTTCATCAACCACGGTCTGCTGCGCAAGGGCGAGCCCGAGCAGGTGGAGGAGGTCTTCACCAAGCAGTTTGACGTCGACTTTATCCACGTCCACGCCGAGGACCGCTATGCCGAGCTTCTGGCCGGCGTGACCGAGCCCGAGGAGAAGCGCCGCATCATCGGTACGCAGTTCTGGAAAGAGTTCTTCGCCGTGGCGCAGCAGCTCGAGACCGATGGCAAACCGGTCAAGTACCTGGCTCAGGGCACCATCTACCCCGACATCATCGAGTCCGGCGCTCGCAAGACGGGCGGCAAGACGGCCACCATCAAGAGCCATCACAACCTGATCCCGTTCCCCGAGGGCGTGCACTTCGACCTTATTGAACCGCTCGACCACTTCTTTAAGGACGAGGTCCGCGCGCTTGGTCTGGCACTGGGCCTGCCGGGTCACATCGTGTTCCGCCAGCCCTTCCCGGGCCCGGGTCTTGCCATCCGCATCATCGGTGCGGTCGACAAGGAGAAGCTCGAGATCCTCAAGAACGCCGACGCTATCGTGCGCGAGGAGCTCGACGCCTACAACCAGCGTCTGTTTGAGCAGACCGGCGAGCGCAACTCCGAGCACAGCTGCTGGCAGTACTTCGCGGTCCTGCCTGACATCAAGTCCGTCGGCGTTATGGGCGACGAGCGCACCTATCAGCGCCCGATCATCCTGCGTGCCGTCGAGTCCAGCGATGCCATGACCGCCGACTGGGCCAAACTGCCTTACGACGTCCTGGCCCGCATCTCCGGCCGCATCGTTGCTGAGGTCCCCGGCGCCAACCGCGTGTGCTACGACATCACGTCTAAGCCGCCCGCGACGATCGAATGGGAGTAGGCTGACAGGGTTCTGACCTGCACTTTTGAGTGCCGCACTGTGCTCCTGAGTTTCGTTTCGTACGAGAGTTACGGCAAAACCACCAGCGACATTGGTGAGTAAACTCGATTATCGAGCCTCCGTTCCCATGTTGGAACGGAGGCTTTTTCTTTGCCTTTTTACTCTCTTTCACCTGCGATTTCGCGATTTACTCCCCGTGTTTCAAGATGGAAGCGTTTGATTGCGAGGCACGCCGGTGTGAGGGCCTGAGTCGTCAGGCCCTCACAGGGGGACCGCGATGGTGGCCACCGCGCCGCCCGAGGGGCTGTTGGCGAGCGAGACGGAGCCCCCGTGGGCGCTCGCGGCCTCGGAGGCGGCGTGGAGGCCGAGCCCGTAGTGGCGGCCTCCGTCGCGCGAGGAGCGGGAGGAGTCGTCTGTGAAGAGGCGCTCGCAGCCGCGTTCGAGGGCGGCGGGAGAGAAGCCCGGTCCGTCATCGGCCACCTCGATGACGAGGTGTCCGCCCTCGACGTCGCAGGAGACCACCACGCGCGAGCGCGCGTGCTCGGCGGCGTTGGCCACGAGGTTCGCGGCGGCTCGCGCCAGGGTGGTTCGGTCGAGTGGGGCCTCGGGCGCGCCCGCGACAGCGGGCCCGTGGCCGCGTCGAGCTTCACGCCTCGCGCCCGGGCGATCTGGGCGGCCTCGGCGAGGACCTGCTCGCAGAGCTCGGCCGGCCGCATGGGGGCCCTCTCCGCCCCGCCGGACCCGCGCGAGGCCTCGATGAGCAGGCGCACGTAGCCGTCGAGCCTTTCGACACCGCCGGCTATGTCGCGCGCGGCGGCCGCGAGGTCGGCGTCTTTCTCGTCTTCCAGCTCCTCCGCCACGAAGTCGGCGTTGGCGCGCAGCACGGTGAGCGGCGTCTTGAGGTCGTGGGCGAGCGACGCCATCTGCTCGCGCTGCCCCCGCCCGCGGCCCAGCGGGCCTCGAGCGACTCGGCGAGGGAGGCCCGCATGGCGTCCATCGCGGCGAGGACGTCGTTCACCTCGCGCACGTTGGTGCTGCCGACCGCGAAGTCGAGCTCCCCCCGCGCCGACGCGCCCCGCCGCCTCCGCGAGCGGCGCCATCTTGCGCGAGATCACGCGGCTCGCGCGGCGCGCCACGAGCGCGAGCGCGAGCGCGCTTCCCGCAACGGCGCCGACGAGCATGAGGTTCTGCGGGTTGGGAAGCAGGCCGGCGAGGTCGCGCGAGACCCACTGCGGCAGGTACTCGCTGACGAGTGCGCAGGCCCCGCCGCCCTTGAGCGGGAACGCGGCGTAGGTGAGGCCCGAGCCCCCGCCCTCGATCTCCACTGTGCCCGGATCCGCGGCGAGTGCCGCACGGGCCATTTCCCGTCGCGTCCTCGAGCCGCGTGCCCTCGAGGTCTGTCATCAGCACGTATCCGTCCTTATTCAGGATGAGGTAGCGGTACGCCGTCGGCACGTCCTGCTGCCCGCAGACGCCGTCGCGTGCCAGACCCTCCGCGACCTCGCGCGCATTGGCCGGCCCCAGCTTGCCTCGTAGACGAAGCCCGCGTTGATCGCCGCGGAGAGCGCCATGAACGAGGCGAGCCACGCCGTGGCGACCGCCGCGAACGCGTAGGCGAAGTAGCGCGCGATGACGAAGGAGAGCGGCATGCCCCCGCGACCTCGCGCCCCGGTCCTCAAAGCTGCCACTTGTACCCCATCCCCCAGACGGTCGCGATCGGATCGGCGCCGGCCTCGGAGAGTTTCCTCCGGGCGCGGCTGACCTGCATGGATATGGCCGCGTCGTCGGCGTCGCTCTCCCAGCCGAGCACCGCCTCGCGGATCTGCGCGCGGCTCATGACCTGCCCGGGGTGGCGGGCGAGGTACTCGCAGATGGCGTACTCGGTGGGCGTGAGCGGCACGGCCTCGCCGCCCACGGCGAGGCCGCGCGCCCCGAGGTCGATCCGCACCTCCCCGAAGGAGAGGGCGTGCGAGCGCGGCCGGCGCTCACGGCGTAGATGGGCCGCGACCTTGGCGCGCAGCTCCGCGGCCCCGAAGGGCTTGCGGACGTAGTCGTCGGCGCCCAGGCCGTAGCCGGCCACGGCGTCCTCCTCGGCCACGCGCGCGGTCAGGAAGATGATGGGCCCGTCGAAGTCCGGGCGGATCTGCCGCACGAGCTCGAAGCCGTCGAGCCCCGGCATCATGACGTCGCAGAGCACGAGGTCGAAGCGCGAGAGGTCCATCCCCGGGACCGCCGTCGGGTCCGCCGCCTTGACGACCTCATGGCCGTCGCGGCCGAGGACGCGCGCGAGCGCGTCGAGGATCGCCCGTTCATCATCCACTGCCAGTATTCTCGCCATGTTCGACCTCCTGAAACTTCCGTCGGAATTGTACTTGCGCCGCGCTCAGCGGTCTAGAGCCCCGCGCGCAGCCGCGGGCGCCTCGGCCGCATCGCACGCGCGGTAGCGCACGCCCGAGCCGCCGCGCGCCTCGATCTCGAGCCAGCCCTCGCCGTCCGACTCCCGCCCGAAGAAGATGAGCTGGAGCTCTCGGACATTGCCCCTGTCGTCCGCCGCGTCCACCAGGTAGACGTAGTTCGCCCCCGCCCCGGTGGCGTCGGCGTAGGAGCTCGCGTGGCTGCCGGGCTCGGGCGCGGGCGCCCACATGGCGATCTCAGGGTTGGGCAGCACGCGGTCGGCGATCGAGTGCAGCACCGACCCCCAGCCGGCGTCGAGCAGGGCATTCCCGCCCAGAACGAGCGCTGCGGAGAGGAGGACGAGCACGACGGCGAACGGCTTCCTACTCATCTGCCCTCCCGTCCTCGAAGCGGCAGAACCAGGCGAGAAGGACGGTGGCGGCTGCCAGGGCGAGCACGAGGCCAGCGAGCGCAGTTGTGAGGAGAGGGCCCGCCGCGCGTGCGGCGTCGATGAAGGCCTCCACCCCGAGCGACCCTAGGCGCGCGGGCCAGGCGAGCGGCACCCAGTTCAGGGGCGTCGCCAGGGCACCGGTGAGCTCGCCGGTCATGAGGCCGTGCGCAAGTCCGCCCACTGAGAAGAACGCGAGGAGCATCCCCGCCGCGCCGGCGCCGATGGCGGCGTTGCGGCCGAGGCGCAGGGCCACGCCGAGCCCCAGCGCGTAGAGGGGCAGGCTGCCCAGCACGATGCCCGCCCAGGCGGCCGCAAGCGGAGCGGGCCCGAGCGGCAGGCGCCCGGCGACGGCGATCACGGCCCCCGAACACGCCGAGCGCCACGGCCAGCGCGCCCGCGCCGAGCGCCGCAAGGGCGAGCAGCTTCGCCGCGACGGCGCGCCCGCGAGGGGACCGCCGTGAGGTTGGCGAGGCGCCCGGCAGCGCGCTCCTCGTCCACGGCGAGCCCGCAGACGATGGCGGACATGAGCGGCATGAGGGCGCCGAGGAACTGGGCGTAGGCGTCCGCGCCCAGCGCCGGGTCCCATCGGGTACGGAGAAGTACTCGCCGCAGGCAAGACCGGCTGCCAGGCCGCAGACGAGGTGCACCCCTGTGAGCGGGGAGCGCGCCAGGCGCAGGGCCTCGGAGAGCAGGGCCCGCGAGAGAGTCATGCGTGGCGTCGGGTCGGAGAGTCGTGTCATGGCCATCATCTCTCCTCGGAGCGTGCGAACCAGGCCGCGCCCGCCGCCGTGAGCGCGGCGAATGCGAGCGCGCAGACCGCAAGGCCCGCCAGTGTGAGCATGCCGTCCGCCGTGAGCGCCCCGCCGAGCGCCATGTCCGCCGCGAGTGGCTCGCCGCTCGGCAGCACGGGGATGAAGCTCGTGGGGATGACCATGCTCGCCGACGGCGGAAAGAGCTGCGGCAGCGGCATCAGCGACCAGGCGAACCCACCCACGAGCTGCGCGGCGAGCGGGCAGAAGATGCCCGCGAGCATGCCGAGCCGCGCCGTGAGGAAGAGCCCTGCGGGGATCATCCACGCCGCGGTCACCGTGTTGGCGAGCGCGCAGAGGAGCATCGTGAGCGTGCCCGCGGCCGTGAGGCCCTGCGAGGAGAACGCCGAGCCCGCGAGGTAGATGCCGAAGACCACGAGGTTCGAGAGCGTGCAGAGCGCGAGGCACCAGAGCGCCTTGGCCCACCAGGCGCGCCCGAGCGGGAAGCCCAGGCCCAGAAGCCCCCGCATCCGCGTGCGCGCGTCCGCCCGCGCGACGCACGCCACCACGAGCGAGAGAGCCACGGGCAGGAAGAGCGCGTACCAGTAGTTCCACGCGCTGAAGATCTGCACGCCCCGGTAGGGCATCGCGCCGAGCAGCGGCATCGGCAGCGCCATGAGCACGGCCAAGCGAACCGGTGCCGCGTGGCGCGACTTCAGGGCCTCGGCGCGCAGGCCCGCGAGCAGGCCGCCTTTCTCGCCCGTCATGCCGCCACCTCCCCGCGTGCTCGTTGCCCTTCCCGGCAGAAGCTCATGAAGAGTTCCTCGAGGTCCTGCCCGGGCCGAAGCGCATCCTCGTAGGCGAGGCGCCCCCCGCAGATGATGCCGATGGTGTCCGCCATCTGCTGCACCTCGGAGAGGATGTGGCTCGAGACGATCACCGTCGTGCCCGCCGCCGCGAAGCCGCGGATCTGGTCGCGCAGCTCCTCGATGCCGATGGGGTCGAGGCCGTTGGTGGGCTCGTCGAGCACGAGCAGGCGTGGCCGGGCGATCAGCGCCAGCGCGAGCCCCAGGCGCTGCCGCATGCCCATCGAGAAGCGCCCGGCGCGCTTCTTCCCAGTGTCCGCGAGGTCCACGGCGGCGAGCACCTCATCTATGCGGCTCTCGGGAAGGCCCAGCAGCGTGGTGCGCACGCGCAGGTTCTCGCGCGCGGTGAGGTTGGGGTAGAGCGGCGCCTCCTCGATGAGGCTGCCGATTGCGTAGAGGTCCTCGCGGCGCCAGGCGTGCCCGGCAAAGAGGATCTCCCCGGCCGTCGGCCGCAGCATCCCGCAGATCATCTTGAGCGTTGTCGACTTGCCGGCGCCGTTGGGGCCGAGCAGCCCGTACACCTCGCCCTCGCGGATATGAAGGCTCACGTCGGCCACGGCATCCTGCGCCTGGTCGCCGCGGCCGAAGCGCTTGGTGAGCCCGCGCGTCTCGAGCATGTAACCCATGGGTTCGTCCTTTCTCTTCCGGGCGCGCGAGCCGAGTCGCCGTGCCCGCGTGCCTTACCTTTCGGGTTCACCATCCATGGTGGGGCGCGTTTCTAACGAAGCTGTAACGGCCGTTGGGCTCTTTTGGCGCCAGCCCTTCGACCCGCACGCCATGATTAATTTGCTTAAAGCAATAACTTTCCCGATCGATGTAACCACCGAATCAAAACGTGTACACCAGCCATCAAAGATGCCGAAAAATGTCGTTTTGGAGGCTGATGTACACAAATGCAGAATCCCGCGCAGCCCAGAGGCACCCTCCACATGTCTGGACTCTCTATGCTGCGCTGGATAGACATCGCCAGAACGGGTATAGTATCGAAAGTTTTGTCGTTTACCAGCGGGGGAGTCCTGTGGGCATCAAGAAGAAGATCAAAAAGGAGCTTATCGGCACTTCCGATTACCCGTCGAATAAGATCTTCACGATCTCCAATTTCATCACCTTTACGCGCCTGGTCCTCACGCTGGTCTTCCTGTACCTGTTTGTGACGGACAACAACCGCGTCATCGCCATCGCTATCTACGCCGTTGCCGCCTCTACCGACTGGATGGACGGTCAGATCGCCCGCATGACCAAAACGGTCTCGTGGCTCGGCAAGGTTATGGACCCCATCTGCGACCGTGCGCTGCTGTTTACCGGCGTACTTGGTCTGGTAGTCCGCGGCGAGCTGCCCATCTGGGTCTGCGTGCTCATTATCGGCCGCGATATCTACCTGGGCATCGGCACACTCATCGTGCGCCATTATCACCGGCGCCCCATTGATGTAGTCTTTCCCGGCAAGATTGCCACGGCGCTGCTCATGACCGGCTTCTCGCTCATGCTGCTTGGTTTCCCCGTTATTGACGGCCTGCATCTTTTACCTTCAACCCTTACGGCCTTCCCGGGCCTCAACGGCAGCTCGGTACCCCTCGGCATCTTCTTTGTATACGGCGGCGTCATCTTCTCCATGCTCACCGCTGTCATCTATTCCATTAAGGGAGGGGTGGCCATTAAACAGGCCATCGCGCATCCCGAGGACGAGGACATCGACTTTCTGAACCCTGAAATCGAAGACTGATTCGTTGGGGTATGATTACGTACGGTTCATTATTTGCGGCACGTCCGCGATAAGTTAGGGGTTGTCATGGACAACAAGGATAACAATATGCCTCAGAACGATAAGACTGCGGACGCTACCTGCGTATTCCGCGTTCCTTCAAGCGACGTCACCGTTCCCGACCTCATGGCCAACGTGCGCATCACCGCCCCCGTTCTGTCCATCGTCAAGGGTCCGCAGACTGGTGCCGCCTTTGAGCTCGAGGACGACGTGACCACCATCGGCCGCGATCCTGCGAACGGCATCTTCCTCAATGACATGACTGTTTCGCGCAGCCACGCGCGCATTATCCGCGAGGGCCTGGGAGCCCGCATCGAGGATCTGGGCTCGCTCAACGGCACCTGGGTCGACGGCGCCATAGTCAACGCGGCCCCGCTGCACGACGGTTCTTCCGTCCAGATCGGTACGTTTACGCTCATCTACCACGAGAGCACGCCGGAGCGCATCGAAACCGGTGAGTAGGGCATGGCCGAACGCAACTATCTGAGTATCGGCCAAGTCGTCAACCTACTTCGAGGCGCATACCCCGATCTATCGAACTCAAAAATTAGATTTCTAGAAGATGAGGGGCTCATCACCCCTCATCGTACGCCTAAGGGATATCGCCAGTACTCCAAGGAGGACGTTGACCGTCTGGAGGTCATTCTGCACCTGCAGAAGACCCGCTACATGCCGCTCAACGTGATTAAGCAGCGCTTGGAAAACGCCACGGACCTGTCAACGCTCGCCTACGAGGTGGGCTTGCTATCCGATGTTCCGCTCAAGACGGAGCCCAAGGAGACTAAGCAAAAGCTGCATCCCATCGAGACCATTCCCGACATGCTGGGCGTTGAGATTTCGTTTATCCGCTCCCTTGCCGAGAACGATCTAATCCGCATCATCAAGAGCCCGCAGAACCGAGAGCTCGTCGATGGCCGAGATTTCCCGATCATCCGCTACTGCTCCGAGCTGTCACGCTTCCATATCGAGCCGCGCAACCTGCGTCAGTACGTGTCTTCCGCCAACCGCGAGTCTTCGATGTTTGAGCAGGTTCTCGTGAGCATGCTCGGAATGGATACCTCCGATGACGAGCGCGACGCCAAGCTCGAGCGCGCTTTTAAGAAGCTTCACGACCTGACCGAAGGTGTGCACACTGCGTTGCTCAAGAACCGCGTTTTGAGTCGCTCAACGCGGTGGTCGAGGACGCCGACATCGATGCACTCGATGAGGAAATCACTCGTCCGAGTCCACCAAGGCCAAAAACGAAGAGGCAGACGCGCCGGCTTCGCACGAGGATTCTCTCGTAAAGCCGCTCAAGGTCGTCGCCCCTTCGCAATCCGGCACCGCCACCGCGGGCAAATAACCGCTGCTGAAATTTCGGGAACCCATTGAAAGGTCATGCAATGTACGACTTCGAATCTCAAATCGTCGACATCCCCGACTATCCCGAGCCCGGAGTCATCTTTAAAGACATCACGCCGCTCTTTGGCAATCCCGAGGCGCTCAAAGCCATGACCGATGCCCTCGCCGAGCACTTTGCCGGCATGGGAATCACCAAGGTCGTGGGTCCCGAGGCTCGCGGCTTTATGGTTGGCGTACCGGTGGCTGTAGCCCTTGGCGCCGGCTTTGTTCCCGCACGTAAACCTGGCAAGCTACCGCGCGAGACCGTAAGTCAGAGCTACGAGCTCGAGTATGGCACCGATTCAATCGAAATCCATGCCGACGCTATCAGCTCTAAAGATACCGTGTTGATTCTGGACGACTTGGTCGCGACGGGCGGAACCGTCGAGGCAACAGGTAAACTGGTGCGAGATATGGGCGCAAAGCTTGTGGGCTACGGTTGTATCCTTGAGCTTGCGTTTCTCAACCCGCGCAAGAAACTCACGCCTTCTAACGAGGACGTTGGAGCTCTTTAGCCTGGTAACGGTGGAATAGCCGCTACCCTTAGATACCGGAAAGGAAGCTCCATGCGCACAGCAAACACGCACAGAAACATGGCACGCTGCGCTGCTACGGCAACCCTCGCTTGTGTTTTTGGGCCTGGGCCTCGTGGCTCCGGCCTACGCCGATACCGCATCCGACCTTGCCGCTGCTCGTACGAAGCTCGAGCAGATCGGCACGCAAACCCAGCAGATTTACGAAGAGCTCTCCGCACAGACACAGGAGCTTGATCAGACTGCAGGCGAGATCACGCAAAAGCAGCAAGAGATTGCGGATGGTCAGGCTAAGCTCTCGACCTATGTCGCAGGCGAGTACAAAACCGGCGGTCTGAGTCTCCTTCAGGTTCTGACGGGCGTCGACGACCTGAGCGATATGCTCAACCGTCTGTTCTACTACGGCAAGGTGTCCGATAAGCAAGCTCAGACCATTCAAGAGGTCAAGGAGCTTAAGCAGCAGCTCACCGATAAGCAGTCCGAGCAGGAAAAGAACGTCGCCGCCACGCAAAAGAAGGTCGACGAGCTTAACGCCCAGCAGGCTGAAGCCCAGAACGTCGTAAACTCCCTGGATTCGCAGCTGCAGGCCGAGCTTGCCGCCGAGGCCGAGGCCAACGCCGCGCTGCAGGCCGGCATCAACGCCAGCACCGCCGAGAAGGCCACGGTGAGCAACGAGACTGCCGGTACGACCGAGAACACCAACAACGGTGGCCAGACCAGCAATAACAACAACCAGGGCGGCAACACTCCGGCTCCTACGCCGGCACCTGCTCCGACGCCGCAGCCCGTCACGCCCGCTCCGGCTCCGACGCCTTCCGCACCGAGCCAGTCCGTTGATGGCGGTTCCGTTGTCTCGCGCGCCTACAGCAAGCTCGGATACGCTTATTCCTGGGGCGGAATTGGCCCGAACAGCTTCGACTGCTCTGGTTTTTGTTAGCTATTGCCTCACTGGTCGCTATTGCCGCCTGGGCACCACGGGCACCTTTATGGGCTGGACGCGTGTGTCCGATCCGCAGCCTGGTGACGTTGTGGTTAACTCTTACCACACCGGCATTTACATCGGTGGTGGTCAGATGATTCATGCTTCCGACTACAACACGGGTGTTATCATCAGCTCCGTTGCCGCCGGCATGAACAATAACTATATCTTCGTGCGTTACTAAGTCATCTTACACAGCGTGTGAATGTGGACCTCGTGGCTTTAAGTCGCGAGGTCCATTCTTTTTTTCTCTCTCATCTTAGGCGGCTATCTAGTATTCAAAAACTAGATAGCCGTCCATTCGGTTTGCAAGAAGGCTATAATTGTTGATGAACAATTAGAAAGGACCCTCTATGAGCTGGGCACTTATCTCCGATTCAAGCTGTAACCTTCGCGATTGGCAACCGACCGCACCTCATACCACCTTTGCATTTGCACCCCTTAAGATCCGAGTAGGGGAGCGCGAGTTTGTCGATGACCTCACGCTCGACGTTCATGAGCTCAACTGCGCTGTTCAGGCGGAGACGAACGCTTCTTCGAGCGCTTGTCCCAGCGTAGGGGAGTGGGCCGAGCTCTTCAAATTGGCAGACAAGACCATCTGCATGCCGATCTCTGAGGGCGTGTCGGGCAGCTACAACGCGGCAGCCACGGCTCGTGATATGGTTCTTGCCGAGGAGCCCGACCGACAGATTCATCTAGTCAATTCACGCGCAGCTGGCGGCAAAATGGACCTCATTTTCTTGCTGTTTGACCGCTATCTTGCAAGCAATCCGGATGTCGCATTCGAGGACGCTTGCGCATACTTCGATAGCCTTGAGCAGAACAGCAAAATCCTCTTCAGTTTGTGCAATTACGAAAACCTCGCCAAAGCCGGACGTATCCCTAAGGCAGCCGGCGTCATTGCCAACAAGCTCAATATCCGCATTTTGGGCACGGCGAGTGAGGCCGGTAAAATCGAACTCGTGGGGCACACGCGTGGCGAAAAGAAGATGCTCAACAAGATCATCGACACTATGGAAGCCGAGGGCTTTACGGGCGGTGAGGTCATCATCGATCACGTTGAGAACGAAGCTGGAGCCCAGGCGCTTACTGATCGCATAGTCGAACATTGGCCCGGCTCCAAGACCATCATCATGCCCTGCAACGGCCTGGATTCCTATTACGCCGAGATGCACGGCCTAATCATCGGCTACGGCATGGGCGTAGCTTCGGGCAAATAAAGTCCAACCAAGCAAAAAAACGGGCGGGACAAAGCGACAGATGGCTCTTTGTCCCGCCCGTTTTATACGTCGGCTAGCTATTAAACCCGTTGAACTTGAGATAGCTCATCAAGTAAGCCTTCGAAACAAAGGATGAAACCGCGCTGCGCACAAGCAGCGACTCACGCGTTACCTGATGCGCCGTATCGGGAACCGGCGTCTGCTCGACGGAAAATGCCGCACGAATCGATGCCTCAAGTTGATCGACTACATAATCGAAAGCCGTCGGAGCGTCGTAGCTCAAGCGCTGAATATTAAAGAGCGCCTGAACCGCAGCGATGGGCAGCACCTGCTTAAAGATACAAATGGCGATGAGACGCGCAATCTGCTCACGGCCATACTGCTTTTTAACCGGAGCAGGAACCAGGCCGACCTTCACGTAGTTATTGATCATCGATGGCGTAATGACAGGCTGCTCTACGCAAATCGAAAGCGGCTCCATCCACAGCGCAACATACTCAATAACCTGATCGCGATAGAGCGTTACATTGGGCAGCTGTTCATAGCGCGGCAGGCTCAACGCGTTGAGTTTACCCACCATATCGGACTGAATAAATGCATCGGGCAGCACCGTGGGCTGAATATCCTCAGGCTTAATGCTGACCGACGAATCGGACATCGGGATAACATGTTTAGCGTGGTTCATAAGGGCCTCCGTTCGTTTTCTATATTGTATTCTAGGTTATCTAGTTTTGCATACTACATTGCAGGCAAGTAAAAGTGGCTTGGCGGCACATTGATGCACCGTCCAACCACTTTGTTTTAAAGATAGCAACCTTACATAAGATATATTATCGTACTTATCCGTGGAGAAATGCGTATGCTCTTGTTGCCGCTATGGCTCCGTCCGAAACGGCGGTCACAACCTGGCGTAAACGCTTGGAACGGATGGTCGCCAGCGGCAAATAAGACCGGGCGTGCGGGTCGCCATGGAATCATCAGTAACAATACCGCCGTCCGGCGCCAGATCGACTAGATGCTCAACGAGCTCGGAATGGGGCTGCGTTCCGGTAAAGACAAAGATACCAAACGAGCCGAGGGACAAATGACTCGGTGTGAGTTTCCCCGGATGCATTGTCCTTAAAGGTAATCGTCGTTGGCATGGCTTCGCCCGAGAGCTCGACAATACTAGTTTGGTACCTAACTGAAATATTATCTTTTTGCAAGAACTTTTTGAACCACACCATCGGGGGCACGGAACTGATCGCGGCGCAAAACGATGGTCACGCTGCTGGCGATTTCTGACAAGAACAGAGCTTCCTCGCAGGCAGCATTGCCGCCGCCGATGACAAAAACCTGCTTGCCGCGAAAGAACATGCCGTCACACGTCGCGCAATACGAAACGCCGCGACCGCGATACGCATCCTCGCCAACAAAACCAGCAGATCGCGGCGTGGCACCCATGCAAGCGATAACGCTCGAGGCCGACGTATCGCCCAAATCGTGATGCACCGTAAACAGCGCTGCATCGGCATCGTAATCGATACCCGTAACCATGCTCCATGTAACCTGTGCTCCCAGGCCTTCTGCATGCTGCTGAAAACGCTCACCGAGTTCGGCGCCACTCAAGAGCGGAATGCCCGGATAGTTCTCGACTTCATTGGTCGTGGCGATCTGTCCTCCCGACATGCCCTGCTCAAGCACGGTCGTCGTTAGGTTGGCGCGCGCCGCGTAAATGGCTGCAGCATAGCCCGCAGGGCCGCCGCCGATAATCGCAACATCGATCGGCTGATGGGTAGTCATGAAGAGACCTCCTGTCGAAAGATTGGCGTTCTTTGCGCTCATACCCAAATTTACGTGAACATGACACTCATGCACTACAATGATAAATCGCGTAACAAAGCTGAAGGGAGTTATCGATGGATCAAACGCAGACGGGCAATAGCGCTCCCCTGCCCATGCAAGCCACTCCCCAACCGGAGCAAATGACCGTTTCACCTGCACAAAAACCCCTAGTAACCATTGTGCACGCATCGGTTGGATCGGGCCACAAAGCCGCCGGCAACGCGATTGCACAAGCATTTGAACTTATCCGCGGCACCAAGGGAATCCCTGAGGATATTGAAATTGAAGTGCTCGATATCCTTGATTTTGGACGTATTAAGTTCGATGGCAATAAGACCGCGGCTTCTTTTACGGGAGCCACGCGCCCCATTTACGACCTGACCTGGCGATATACGCTTACGGGCCATCTTCTCTGGGGTGGCGGCACGGCATGGTCGCGTATTATGTTCCCCGCCTTCAACGAATATATTCGTCGCCGCAGGCCTATAGCCGTGGTCGCAACACACATCACAGCAGCCAATGTTGCCGTGGGCGCCCGCGTAATTACGGGTATCGATTATCCGGTCATCTGCGTGCCGACCGACTACGAAGTCGAGGGCTGTTGGCCCCACAAGGACACCGATCTGTTCTGCGTAGCCAACGAATTTATGGCCGAGACACTTCGCCCCCGTAAGGTTCCCGAGACCAAAATCCGCATTACAGGCATCCCCATTCGCGCCGGGTTTGATACGGACTACAATCGCGAGGAAGAACTCGAGAAGTTCAATCTCCCCGCTGACAAGACCGTTGTGTTGGTGATGGCCGGTGCCAGTTTGCCTCAACCGTACGTTCGCTTTCGCGCGGAGATGGACCGCACACTCCCCTTCCTGCGCAGCTTCGAGGACATGCACTTTGTCTTTTTGCCGGGCAAGGATGAGGAATACGCCACCCGCCTCAAGACGCTCTTCGATGCCATGAAGCTCGAGAACGTCACGGTGTTGGACTATGTCGACGACATGGCGGCCCTCATGCACGGCTGCGACCTGGCAATCCTCAAATCGGGCGGACTCACCGTCACCGAATGCCTATGCGCGCATCTGCCGATGATCCTGCTGGGCAAATCATATGGTCAAGAAAAGGCCAACACCACCATGCTCACCGGCATGGGCGCCAGCATGCATGTCACCACCGCACGAGAACTCATCGTGACGTTGCGCCATCTCCACGATCATCCGGAGTCGCTCAAGGCCCTGCTCATCAACGGCGAAGTACTACGCCGCCCCCACGCAGCCGAAGACATAGCCATCGCAACCATGGAGCTCGTAGGCAAACCCCAAAAGCGCAAACGAGCCTTCTGCCGCTTCTACTGGGGCGGAAAACCCGCGCATATCCGCTAGCATTGGACTGTCCGCTTACCTGTGGGAGGCCCCTATATATCATCCCATGCTCAAACATTCTCGCTGCGCTGCGAAACTGCGCGTGGGACGATATATAGGGGCCTCCCACAGGTAAGCTGCGTTAACGTACTAGCGGCTATACCAGATTCCCCACCAGTAGAATCTGAAAAGGGGAACCAGAAAATATAAATACAGTAAGTCGATGCGACAAAGGAGGCGTCCCTTTATCGCATCGACTTACTAGAAAAGTAAATATTGTTTCAAGCGAGTAGCCGCCCGCCCGGGGCTTACCTATATCGTTCCACGCGCAGTTTCGCAGCGAGCGAAGCGACGCGAGAATGTTTGAACATGGAATGATATAGGTAAGCCCCGGGCGGGAGGGATACGAGTACCCCTAGGCGACGCCGCTGGAGCCGAAGCCTCCGTTGCCTCGGTCGGTTTCGTCTAGTTCTTCTACTTCTACGAGGTTGACCGTGGGGACTTCTTGGATGACGAGTTGGGCTATGCGGTCGCCTTTGTTGATTTGGATGTTGTTCGTGGGGTCCAGGTTAATGAGGATGACTTTAAGTTCTCCTCGGTAGTGGGCGTCGATGAGGCCAGGCGTGTTGACTATAGACAGGCCCTGCTTGATGGCCAAGCCGCTGCGGGGCTGGACGAAGCCGGCGTAGCCATCGGGCAAGGCGATGGCCAGCCCAGTAGAGACCAGACGACGTTCGAAGGGCTTCAGGACGCAGTCCTCGTTGGAGCGCAAATCCAAGCCGGCATCGGTGGGATGGGCGTATTTGGGAAGCTCGACGGTGGGGTCGAGACGCTTTATGTTGACGGTAATGTTGGACATGGAATCACCTTAGCTTGTCGAGCTCTTGCAGAAACTCATCGACGTCTTTGAAATCGCGATAGACCGAGGCAAATCGGATGTAGGCCACTTTATCGATCTTGGCCAAGCGCTTGAGCACCATGTCACCAACTCATGGGACGTGACGGCCGTCAGCGTGCGAGAGCGCAGCTCGACCTCGATGTCGTCGATAATCTCATTGAGCTTCTTAGTATCGATATCACGCTTGATCGTGGCGCGCATCAAACCGACCAGCAGCTTATTGCGATCGAACCGTTGCTTGGATCCGTCTGACTTAATGACCTCGATAGGGTCTTCACAACGCTCAAATGTCGTAAAGCGATAGTTACACGAGCAACATTCGCGACGGCGCTTAATGGTGTTATTTGACTCCTGCATACGGGAATCAACGACGCGGGTATGTGCCTTGCCGCATTTGGGACAGCGCATGGTACCTCCTCTAAAACGATTACAAGGGGTACCATGCGCAGCGCGATAATGATTACGAACGAGCAGGAACCTTAAGATGCGCACCGGCGGCGAGCGAACCATGCTCCAGATGATTGACGTTACGGATCATGTCGGAAGTCTCTTGCGTGGAAAGGCCTTCGATAGGATATTCCTCGGCAAGCGACCAAAGAGAATCACCAGGCTGAACGCGAATAGTCTCGTAGGTAACGTTGGAAACGGACTCGGCATACGCGGCGTGACGAGCGCTAAAGACCGACGTAGCGAGGACAACGAAGAGCGTAAGCGCAACGGCAACGGCGACAATCGTCGGAACCTTCAGGGCAACGCGGGCCGGCGCAACTACAGCCTGCTGATTGCGAGCAGGCTTTACGGTCAAAGGCTGAAAGCCGGGCGGCCACCCTGAACAACCGTAAAAGTGGGTTCTGCAGGCGTCTCGAGTTTAAGGGCAAGGTTTCCCTGGACCATATTCGTTGCGTTCATCATGTTCTCCTCTCGCGTGTTTTGCTGAGAACAGTTTTATCAAGCCGCGCGGACAAAAAAGTCTAGCGCGAGAACGAATGTTCGGTTATTATTATCTTCGAACAGTTGTTCCTGTCAAGCAAAAATTCGAACATTTGTTTGACATGGGTAGAGAGGATGCCCTGATGGCTCGCAAAATTACCAAGCGTCAGCAGCAGATTTACGACTTCATCAAGGAATATCAGCAGGAGAAGGGTTATCCGCCCAGTGTGCGCGAGATGGCATCTGCCGTGGGCCTTTCCTCCCCCAGCACCGTGCACGCCCACTTATCTGCCTTGGAGGCGCGCGGGCTGCTCAAGCGCGATGCCACCAAACCGCGCGCCCTGGAACTCTTTAACGAGGACGGATCTTCTGTCTCGATTTCCAAATCTGACGAGCCCACCGCACCTCGCGGAACGGTCTCGCTTCCGCTCGTTGGTCGCGTCGCGGCCGGGATCCCCATTCTGGCCGAGCAGAACATCGAGGACACCTTTACCATCCCGACCGAAATCGCCACAGACCAGGGCTTCCTTTATCCTTGAGGTGCATGGGAGCTCAATGATCAACGTCGGCATCTTCAATGGCGATTACATCATCGTCCGTGAACAAAAGAGCGCCATGAACGGCGAAATCGTCGTGGCCATGATCGATGGCTCGGCGACCGTCAAGACGTTCTACAAGGAGCAGGGGCGTGTGCGCTTGCAGCCCGAGAACGACACCATGGAGCCCATCTATGCGACGAACCCCGTTATTTTAGGCAAGGTTGTCGGCTTAATGCGCCGGTTCTCGTAATGCAAAAACGCATCACCATATTTGATACCGTCCGCGGGTTTACGATGATTTCAATGGCAGGTTTTCACGCTTGCTACGATCTCGCCTACCTGTACGGTTGGGATATGCCCTGGTTTACCCAGACTGTCTTTCAAGACATCTGGCGCGCCAGCATCAGCTGGGTATTCTTGTTTATCGCGGGTTGGATGTGCACTCTTTCGCGCAACAATATCAAACGTGCCGCCAAATACGCCTTAGCAGCACTCGTCGTCTGGCTGGCAACAACACTTGTCTCAGTCGATGATTCGGTTAATTTTGGCATCATCTACTGCATGGCCGCATGTACCGGCATCGTGGCGTTGACCGATCCCGTCCTTAAAAAGATATCAGCGAGATGGGGGCATGTCCCTATGCCTTGTGATGTTCGCCCTCACCTGGAGCATCCCCCAAAACAATCTACCCTGTCCCCTACCTGGCGTGGCTGGGATTTCCGAGCCCTGGGTTTGTCTCAGGTGATTACTACCCCATCATCCCGTTTATCTTTATGTATCTTGCAGGATACTTCGCCGCACATATAGCGCAGGGAATCGATAAGACCGTCCCTAGCTGGGCCTACGCCAACTCCCTGCCGGCGCTCGCCAGCCTTGGACGTTATGCACTACCCTTTTATCTGCTGCATCAGCCCATTATACTGGGCATTTTGGAGCTCGCCTACTGGTGCGATAACGCTCGAGCCGCGGTGCGACACGAGCCGGCAGTTTCGCCACAATACGAACGCCATCCTCAAGATATTCCTCATGCAAAAGGGTCCCCTGCTCATGCACGAGTGTAATGAGCGCACCTTCACGATATGGAATGTCGGCTGAAAGCAGTACATCGGTGGCAGCTGCCTCGCGAGCAATGCGATCGACGAGATCGTCGGGCCCCTCGCCCGTTTGGGCCGAGAACAGCACGGCTTCCGGAAAACGACGACGGAAACTCAATCGATCGACGCTATCGAGTAGGTCGATTTTATTGAATACGGTCAGCGTTAGGCGCTCGCCGGCGCCGATCTCATCAAGCACGCGATCGACTGCCTCGAGCTGGCGCTCGTAGTCCTCGTCAGAGGCATCCACAACTTTAAGAATCAGATCGGCACCAAGAACCTCAGACAGCGTGGACTTAAAAGCATCAACGAGACCATGCGGTAGCTTTTGAATAAAGCCAACGGTATCGGTGATCGTCATGCCGCGACCGCCGGGCAGGCGATACGAACGCGTCGTCGGGTCGAGCGTAGCAAACAGCTTGTCCTGCGAAAGTACCGTAGAGCCGGTCAGACGATTGAGCAACGTCGATTTACCCGCATTAGTATAACCGGCCAACGCGACGCGAAACGCCGGTGACTCAATGCGACTCTTAGATTGAACATCGCGACGCTGTTCAACCTGCTTGAGCTCACGACGAAGCGCGGCAATCTTGTTGCGAATCAAGCGACGGTCGACCTCGAGCTGACTTTCGCCCTGACCAAAGCGTGAGCCGATGCCACCGCGCGTCTGCTCCTTGGCAAGATGGCTCCACATGCCGCGCAGGCGAGGCAACAGATATTGAAGCTGCGCCAGCTGTACCTGTAGGCGTCCCTCACGCGTCTGAGCGTGCAGGCCAAAGATATCCAAGATCAGTGCCGTACGATCGATAATCTTTACCGGCTCGCCCACGGCTTTCTCCAAATAAGATTGTTGCGAGGGCGTAAGGTCATCGTCAAAAATAACGACATCGGCATCCATGCGATGCACCAGGCCGCACAACTCTTCAACCTTACCGGAACCAATAAACGATTTTGGATACGGCTTTACCAAACGCTGAGACAAGCGAGCCACGCACTGGGCACCAGCCGTATGGGCCAGGCGCTCAAGCTCGTCAAGCGAACGATCGAGTGGCCAGGCGTTATCGCGCCACTCAACTCCGACAAGAACGGCACGTTCGGGCTCAGGTGCCGTGGGAACAAGGGGAAACCGAGCCATTAGGCCGCCTCGATACGGTGAAGGATGCCCTCAACGACCTCATCGATCGTAAACTCATCCATATCAAACCACACGATACGGTCATCGCGCTTAAACCACGAAAGCTGACGCTTGGCATAGCGACGCGAACGCATCTTAATGAGTTCGCGAGCCTCATCCATAGAAATCACGCCATTGAAAGCATCGATGATCTCTTTATAGCCAATTGCCTGCATCGAAGTCAGGGCATCTCCCAGCCCCTGGTCCATAAGACCGCGAACCTCATCGACAAGACCCTGCTCAAACATCAGATCAACGCGTAGGTTAATACGCTCGTAAAGCACCTCGCGATTACGCGTCAATCCAAACCACAGAGCGTGATAATGCTCGCGCGGAACACTAAACTGACTTTTTTGCTGTGCATAGGAGATACCATCATCATGCATCTCGAGCGCACGAATCACACGGCGCACGTTATGGGGATGAATAACAGCAGCCGATTCTGGGTCGCGCTCGGCAAGCAGGGCATGCAGTTCTTCCTCGCCAATACGCTCGGCAAGCTCCTGATACCCTGCGCGGCGATCGTCCTCAAGCTCGCCCGAGGGAAAGTCCATCTCATCCAGGGCGGCCTTGAGATACAGCCCCGTACCCCCGCAAAACACCGGTAGGCGGCCCACGCCAAGCAAGCGCTCAACATGTGCGCGAGCGTCAGCCTGATAAAGCGCAGCAGAAATATGCCACACCCGGATCTACAATGTCGACAAGACGCAGCGGCGCCGTGCACTCCTCGGGTGCCATCTTGGCAGTGCCGATATCCATGCCTCGATAGATTTGCATCGCATCGCACGACAGTACTTCGGACGAAAGACGAGCGGCCAAACGGTCGGCAACATCACTCTTACCAACCGCCGTCGGACCGACGATCGCAACGGCGGAAAGACCTGCCCCGGAAGAAACCATTAGCGCGGCTCGCCCACAATGGAGCCGGACAAATACCAGGTCTTGGCAACATCAACGTCAACATCAACGATCTTGCCAACAAGCTGATCGATGCTGTAACCCTCGGGGATAGGCGCATGCACGGTCTGATTCTTAGGACTCTTGCCCAGCAGGACCGTGTCGTTCTTTTTACTCGTTCCCTCAATAAGCGCCGGCACAACGGTATGGAGCTCACCCTGGTTATACTCATGTGCCGTGGTCTCGATAACCTTAACCAGGCGGTTGAAACGCTCGAGAATAACCTCATGCGGCGTAGGATCTTCAATCTCGGCGGCCGGGGTACCGGCGCGCTTGGAATAGATGAAGGTATAGGCCTGGGCATAGCGGACCGTCTCGGCAAGTGAAAGCGTCTCCTCAAAGTCTTCCTCGGTCTCGCCCGGGAAGCCAACGATAATGTCGGTCGAGAGCGCGATATCGGGCATGCGGTTGCGAATGCGATCGACCAGGCCCAGATAGTCCTCGCGTGTATAACGGCGATTCATCTCTTTGAGGATCCGCGTCGAACCTGACTGGACGGCCAAGTGCAGCTGCGGCATAACGGCAGGCGTTTCGGCCATGGCGTCGATGGTCTCGGGCAGCAGATCCTTGGGATGCGAAGACGTAAAGAAGATGCGCTCCACACCCGTATCGCCCACGGCACGCAGCAGATCGGCAAAACGCGGCTTACCAAACAGATCGCGACCATATGAGTTAACGTTTTGACCCAGCAGTGTGACCTCACGCACGCCCTGGCGTACTAGACCGGTCACCTCGTCGACAATCTCCTCGAAGGGGCGGCTCTTTTCGCGACCGCGCACGTACGGCACGATGCAATAGGTACAGAAATTATTGCAGCCCGTCATAATGGGCACCCAGGCGTGATACTGGGTCTCGCGATGCCACGGCATGCTCATGGCATCCGTATCCCTCATGCTCATTGGTGCGGATATGACGCTTACCATCAAGGAACGCCTCGGCAATGAGCTCGGCCACATGCGCGATGGAATGCGTGCCAAAGATAACATTGACGTTATCGACGTTGGTGAGCAGGCCCTCGCCATCGCGCTGCGCGATGCAACCACCAACAGCAACCACACGCTTGCCCGAAGGCGAAGGCGGCAGGCTTTTACAGGAATTGCACTGACCGTACAGGCGAGTATCGGCGGCCTCACGCACACAGCATGTCATGAAGACAACGATATCGGCATGCTCGGGATCGAGCGCCATGAGGCAGCCATACGAATCAAGCAGACCGCTCACGCGCTCGGAGTCGTGCTGATTCATCTGGCAGCCAAAGGTGCGGATAAAGTAGGTTTTACCGGCAAGAATATCGCGTACGGAACGCTGGTCCATGTGCATAAGTCCTAACGATGGAAGGGAGGCGAATCGAGGCAAGCAGAAGCTATGCCACAGGCTTAACATCATCCATGACGACGTTATCCATAGCAGCTCGATTGATCTGGTGAACGTAAATAGAAAGACGGATGGCCGTGCGCGACTCCCCGTTAATAAGGATGTCGGAGAACACCGGCGCGCAGGAAATATCAAATCCGGTCGGAATCAAAAATCCGCGAGCAATGGCCACAGCCTTAATGGCCTGGTTGACGGCGCCCGCGCCGACACACTGAATGTTGACGGGAACACCATCCTTGACCATGCCGGCAATGGCGCCGGCAACGGACGCGGGCGATGATTTGCTTGATACCTTCAGGCAATCCATGAAGAAACTCCTGCGTTTAAAAGTACGTTTTAACTGCAATAACTGTATCGTACCGAGTGGACTCGGTAAAGATGCTATTCCTCTTTGGCAAGATCGAACGTCACGGTAATACGATCACGCGAAACACGAATCTTAGGGTCGCCGCAAAGGTTGAGATAGTACCGGGCGGCAAGGTCATTAAAGTCGCGCTCCACAGCACGCGAAAACTGTGCCATGTCATCGCTTGGCAATACGCAGCCCACGACGATCCTTCGCGAGATCGACAGGAGCCGGCGCATGCGAGGATGAGTCACGCTCGCGCAGCAGACGCGCAGTCACACCGCGAACGGGCTTAATCTGCCCTGCCAAAATGCGATGGGCCGTGCGCTCGGACATCTCAAGACCCAAACCCGAACAGATACGAATAAAGTCCTCGGCATCAGAGGCAAGGCCTAAACGATCGACAAAACCCGGAAGCTCGCTCTCGTCATCAATGAACAGGAGACGCGACGTATCGAGCCGACTTGACGCCTGAGCATAAAGGGTCGCGGCAATCTCAGACGGAGAACCAAGATAGACATCGCAACCACGCAACTCCTCGAGCGCAAACTCACAAGCAGCGCGAATAATATTATGCGGGCCCCGAGCACAGACATAACGTCCGTCCTCATCCTTGACGGCCTGGGGCCAGCTGGACTGATCGGCACGCTCACTGAGGCGGTCGGCCGCAACGCTCACCTTAAAGGCTGAACCAAGATCGACACCGGACGTGACCACACGGGCTTCGTCGGTGTTCTGCTTGATCGAAAACAATGCCATGCCACGACCGTGAACGCCCCAACGGTCCATCTTCATGCTCTCGAGCTTGGAGGTAACACGGGCATCGAAGATTCGCTCTTGCATATCTTGCGGAACGCCCGAACCGTTGTCCAGAAAGACAAGCGTGCGGACGCCATCTTCCTTGGTCG
>VOFK01001415.1_pt1 | contig 29781 bp, 30 predicted proteins | sample 5384121 | NCBI WGS metagenome assembly VOFK01 (sample SAMN12384730, study PRJNA508395) | human gut metagenome | isolation source: healthy gut J | host: Homo sapiens | reverse complement strand
AAACAAAATTTACGATGAGAAGAACGGTCTTTGGTATGAAAAGCAGGGCGATTATTTTATCCCCTGTCTATCACTTCCCGAAGAAGAAAAACAAGCCGGTCGGTATTTGGGGACAGCGCCACTTGCAGTATATTAAGCAGAATAAGCGTGGTTTTTATACCAATCTGCTGACTTCCTGCAAGCTGAACAGTTATCTCGCAGATGTTGACGAGCAGGCTGAAAATCTTTTCTGTCGGCTGGTAAAAGAGCTTGCCGAAAAAGAAAATGTAACGGAAGAATTAAAAGCAACCGACCAGATGGCGTGGGTGCAAAGAATGAACAATATCCGTAATCGTGCAACGGAGATTGTAAATGCAGAAGTGATTTATACAGTATAAGTGAAGCGGCGGCAGGGGAGAAATCCCTGCCGTCAATAATACTCTTTTATCAAAGAAATTTAAAAAGTTTATAAACTATTTTGCAAAATGGTATTGCTATTATTCGAGATTTAGAATATAATAAATGCAGTACGAACTCAATGTAATCGGGAGGTTATTATGGAATTTATGTCTGCAAGAGAAGCTGCTGATAAGTGGGGTATTTCTCAAAGACGGTAGCTGTTCTTTGTTCTGAGCAAAGAATCGCAGAAGCAACAATGGTAGGTAATATGTGGATTATACCTGCTTCAGCAGAAAAACCGGAAGATGCAAGGAGCACAAGATACACTAAAGCAGATAGTAAAACCGTTAAACCTTTTTTGAAATGGGCAGGCGGAAAAGGTCAACTGTTAAAAGAAATCGAGAAATACTATCCTTTTGAAAACGGCAAAATTACAAAATATGCAGAGCCATTTGTCGGCGGTGGCGCAGTTTTGTTTGACATACTTAGTAAATACGATTTGGAAGAAATTTATATCAGCGATATTAACGCCGAACTTATCAATACCTATCGCATTATTCGTGATGACATAGACGTTTTGATTGATATGCTTTATATAATGCAAAATGATTTTTATTCCGTTAGATACTGATGCCCGTAAAGCATACTATATGGAAAACCGTGAGCGTTTTAATGATTTAAAGGTCAACGGAAACGAAAGTATCAATATTGAAAAAGCGGCATTGATGATATTCTTAAATAAAACCTGCTTTAACGGTCTTTATCGTGTTAATAAAAAAGGCTTGTTCAATGTTCCGATGGGTGCATATAAAAACCCGATGATTTGTGATGAAACCAATCTTAAAGCAGTATCTGAGAAGTTGCAGAGAGTTACTATCGTATGCGGAGATTACAGAGAGTCAGCAGACTTTATTGACGAAAATACCTTTGTTTATTTTGATCCTCCATACAGACCAATAACTGACACGGCAAGTTTCACGGCATATACCGAGAATTTGTTTAACGATGAAGAACAGATTGAACTTGCAAAATTTGTTGATGATATGAGCAGAAAAGGTGCAAAAGTTGTTGTGAGCAATTCCGATCCGAAAAATTCTAACACAGAGGACAATTTCTTTGATAACATCTATTCCACTCATAAAATAAAACGAGTTGAAGCAACCCGTATGATTAACTGCAATAGCGAAGCAAGAGGAAAAATCAAAGAGTTGCTTATTAGCAATTTTTAAGGAGAATTGATATGGATATTAGAGAAGGCACTCAGCTTATAGAAAATGGTACGAAAAAAAGCAATTATAGATTTTGTGTTTACCGATTATATCATTTACGTTTTTCAGGGTGATTTATCTCAATTCGATATTGTAATCAAATACAAAAAAAGACGGAAAGCGTATCAGAACACCCAAACACATTCATTGGGTAGTAGATATTTTGATGAAAATGCAAGGAAATGAAGAACTTACAAAAAAATATCTATTAGCAATACAAAATTGCTGGAATACCTGTGGTCCGCTTTCAAACAATGATTTTGATACATTGAAAGATTTAATCGAAAACGGTGAGAAAGACATTGAAATAGGACAGTATTTTGACCTAAATGCATTTGGTGAATACGATGTTGAATTTCTATATGTTTTGATGGAATTATTGGCTGTGCAAGAAAAGACAAACCGTGCGGATGCATATATGTTTGGTAAAATCATTGAGGAATTGCTTGAAACTGACAGAGATATTTTCAAAATTATCTCTACCGCAGGCTTTGGTGGAAGAAGGGGTTAATCTGTCAAATAGAGATTTTAATGGGTGGTTATCAGGCTTCCGTGATAGTATCGCAGATTATGGTTATTACATAGATTTTGAGAAGGTTCACCGAAATGTCGATAATATCAAGGTCGAACTTAATATCTTAAATTCACTCATCGGCTCTAAGAATATCGAAGCGAATTTTGAGAATTTGATGAGAAAATATCCTGAAGTTTTGAAGTGTATTCCTCTGCTTTTGGCAGTTCGAGCAAACGAAATATATTGTCAGGATGAAAATGGCGGTCGTTTATATGAGTTTAATTTTGAAAAAATATCCACCAAACAGTCACGCTCATTACGAAAGATACAAATATTTTATGCGTGAAACCGGATTATTTGATTTGTTGGAAAACCATATCGTGAACAACTTGGTTGACTATGCAACGGGTGTTAAAACAGGTCTTGATTCCAACGGTCGCAAAAATCGTGGCGGTCACCTTATGGAAGATTTGGTTGAGAGTTTCATTCAAAAAGCAGGTTTCGTAAAAGGTGTTAATTACTTCAAGGAAATGTATATCCACCAAATTACAGACAAATGGAACATAGACTTATCTGCTATTTCCAATCAGGGCAAGATGGAAAAACGCTTCGATTTTGTCATTAAGTCGCCCAATATGATTTATGGTATCGAAACAAACTTTTTATGGAAGCGGAGGTAGCAAACTGAACGAAACCGCACGTAGCTATAAAACTCTTGCGTGGGAAACTGAGAAAATTGATGGTTTTACATTCGTTTGGTTTACCGACGGAAAAGGATGGACAAGCGCACGTAACAACCTCGAAGAAACTTTTGATGTTATGCAGCACATCTACAATATTAAGGATTTGGAAGATGGTGTAATTGGCGAGGTTTTTAAGTAATGGCAAAGAAAATAACAAAATGGAAGCCGGAAGATTTTGAATTAGAAATGACTACGCATTGGTCGTTTCCAAAGCGTGGGGATTGGGCGACACACGATGCAAAATGGCGCGGAAATTGGTCTCCGTATATACCACGGAACATTCTGCTTAGGTATTCACAAGAAAATGACTTAGTTCTCGACCAATTCGCAGGTGGCGGAACCACGCTTGTAGAAGCGAAGCTGCTAAACCGTAATATTATCGGTGTTGATGTTAACGATGTTGCGCTTGAACGTTGCAGAGAAAAAGTTGATTTTGAACACGAAGGCGCAAACGGCAAGGTGTATATCCATAAAGGCGATGCCCGCAATCTTAATTTTATCCCTGATAGCAGTATCGACCTTATCTGCACTCATCCACCCTATGCTGATATTATAAAGTACAGTGAGGACATTGAGAAAGATTTATCGCATTTGAAAGTGAAGGACTTTCTTGAAGAAATGAAAAAAAGTAGCTAACGAAAGCTACCGAGTTCTGAAAAGAGATAAGTTTTGTGCTGTTCTTATGGGCGACACACGTCAAAAAGGTCATATGATACCAATGTCATTTGACGTGATGCGTATATTCGAAGATGCAGGGGTTTAAATTAAAAGAACTTATCATCAAAGAACAACATAACTGTAAAGCAACGGGCTATTGGAAAACAAATAGTGTGAAATACAATTTTTTACTCATAGCACACGAGTACCTGTTTGTGTTTAGAAAGTGAGGGTTGCTATGAAACTAATAAAAATGATTCCAGAAATGCTTGTGGGGGTTGGCGCCGCCTTAGTAATATGTCTGTTCTTAACCATTTCAATTTTGGATCTTCATTTGGTTTAGAGGGTTATCAAAAAAATTATTTGTTTATATAGCTTTTTCGTTATCATTTGAATTTATAGTTGTTTTTTTTCGGAGAACTTAAGATATACGCTAAGAATAATAAAGCACTTATTTTAATTGTGAGCATATTCATAGCTATCTGTTATGCAGACTTGCGTTTTTTTGGTTTTTCCGAACATCTTGCAATTTGAAGATTTTGGAACTGCAATAATTCTTTGCACTTGGTTTTATACCTCTTTTTACGAAGAGCGCATAGAAAAAATCAAAATAGTAAGAAATGTAAATAAATTTATTGCACGGAAGTTTAATGGCAAATGTATAAAAAATCAGGAGGCTGAGACATGTCAAAAGCGATTAGTTTACATACTTACAAACCCTTGCCTTGATGGATGGGTTAAAATTGGTATGACAGAACGTAATGATATTGAAAGGATACTACAAGAATTAAATTCGCCTACAAACATTCCGTTATCATATCGTTTTGCTATGCTGTTTACGAGGTGGAAAATCCACTCGAAGTTGAAAAAAGAATACACAGCATCATTGATAGAGTTGACGATTCATTACACGCCAGAGAGCAATTAAATAATGGCAGAATTAGAGAACGTGAGTTTTTTAAGATTTCTCCTGAAACAGCGTATGGCATTTTTAAGGATATTGCAAGTTTGCGTGGTGATACGAATAAGCTGAAGCTTTATACACCTACACTTGAACAATCTCAAGAACAAGAGATTGCAGAAAGAAAGACAAAGCGTTCCAATAACTCATTTAAACTGTTAAACATCGCTGTTGGTGAAGAAATTATATTTTTATATGATGATGCAGTCAAGGCAAAGGTAATAAATGATAAAAACCAAGTTGAATATGAAGGCGAAAATTATTCAGTAACTAAATTAGCGTGCAAATTGTTAATTGAAAGACACGGATGGTCAGAAAATTTACACGTAAATTGTTGGATGTATTTCACAAAAGATGGTATATCACTAAGTGATTTGAGGGATAGCATTGAAAGCCTTGAAGAAAATAATGATTAATATGTTTTGACGTATATAATCAGAAGGTGTGAGAATATGAAGGTTAATGTGTTTAAAATTGAGAATGATAAAATTGATGACTTGACAGTAGAATTAGAAGACAATGGGTTTGAATGCGAAGCAGATAATGAAGATGAAAATAGTTATACTGCTTTGTATCTAAGGAAAAAGCGTTCTGAGAACAAAGGGTGGTTAGGGTACTATCAGCAAATGTTATCAGATGATAAGTTTACATACTATACTGAAAATATCGGTAGCGAAACTGTTTCAGGTCTTTTTTTAATACAAAAGGATGAATACTCATATGTGCTTTCCTATGGACAAACACACTTCATTATTCGAAAATATTGTGATAAAGATTTTGGTTTAAATCTTGCGGAGCGAATTCTCGATCCTCAAGGGTTGAAAATGAAACATTCACAAACATTTACTTCGGTGGGAAAGAAAGACATAACCTCATACATACGAAATAGAAAATTGGATGATTCTCGTGATTATGGAGAAGCATTTAGCTATGTAAAATGCAAAACAGCTAATAAAGATTTGTGGGGAGAAACAGTAGACTTTTGGTGAATCAGTACGTTTTTCCTTTTTGGAAAATCCTTTAAATTAAAAACCTACAGAACTTTATTGTTTTACCGATGAGATAGAAAAAGCATTACAATCACAAGTGAAAATTAGACTACCGAGATATCATAAAGTCGTTGACAAAGATATCTTGACCAGCTTGAACGGGGGAGTTAGACAAACACTTCTTAGATTTTATTACAGAAGTAGATGTTAGCGATTATTGGCTGACAGGTGTTAGTTTTAATTTTTCAAATGATTATCGTTATTCTCTTAAGATTTACAGAACTGATTTATCCGAGATTAGTGATGCTTTAGATGCGAACTTTATTCGTGAAACAATTATAAATAACAAAGATAAAATCAACAATAATTATAATGCTATCAGGGTTGTGTTTTATGATGAAAATGATGAGGCATTATTCTCAAAAAAAAAAAATTGAAAGAATTATTGCAAATTACCATAGAGTTAAATGGAAAGTACTATGTGTTCTTTCAAAATGAATGGGTTGAATTTAGCGAGTCGTATGTTAAATTCATCGAGGAACAAGTTGATGGTATAACTTATGAGATTAAACCATCGACAAATCAAACAGAAACAGAACTGATAGACACATTAGTGGCTAGTGGGAAGTATACACAACTTCATAAGGATAATGTCTATATTGGTGGGAAGTACTGTATTGAAAAAGCAGATCTAATGGATGATAAAAATGTTATAATGATAAAAGACCAACATCAACAAGCAGACTTGGTATATTTGGTAAAAGCAGGCTACCACATCGTTACGCTTGTCTAATGCCGGCGAGGTGGGTGAAAATGTATTTAGCGGTAGAAATGTTTGTTTATGGATGTTGACGAGCAGGAAAACTTTGAATAAACTTTCAGATTTCAAATCGTTCCATTTGCTTGATGTATTAAACGATTTTAAAAAATCCGCAGTCAGTTTGAACTTGACACCTGAGATTTGGATAACATTAGAACAGTAATTTTGCTTGAATATTCAAGTAAAATTAAGTATAATAAATGTGTTGGCACGGAAGCTGGAAAGTTGATAGCAAACTGTGATAGCAAAATGATAGCAAAAGTTAGAACTGCCTATGTAGATAGGATAATCTAAGACAAAGCGAATCAATTTGTGCCACTATGCCAAAACAAAAATTAGTTAAGGCTGGTTTTGTGGCTGCGAGTGGGAATGATACCGAAAACGCTGAAAACCCGCATAAACATTGGGTTTGTAGCTTATAAAGTCCTAATATGATAGCTAAATGACATTAAACTGCAAAACGCATTTATTGTGTGTTTTAAGTGGTTTGCGAGTGCAACTATTAGTATTATTCTAAAAAGGCATTATTGACTGTATAAGTCAATAATGCCTTTTTGCATATATATAAATGAATTACGCAGCTTACTTAAGAATGCTTTTTGCAAGTTAAAATAATATTGCAAATCGGAAAAGTCCCTTTTAATAGTTTTGATTGCTTCGGCTAAGCACTGTGTAAATTAAAATACTGCATATTAATTCGCAGAATTGCGATGCAAAAATTTTAAAATAAACTTACCGACAAGAGACACTTCGTAAGATACCGCCTTCCATTTTTTAATGTGGATATATATTAAAGTCCCTGTATCTTAAACAATTCCGCAATTTCATCAGCAGTATCAACCATACCCCTCTGAAACCATACATCGATCCAGCCATATAACGTATAAGCAACAAACGCCGTAGCATAGGCTTGTGTCTTTTCATATTCTGGTTTCGGTCCGCAAATACCGATAATGACGTCTTTCAGAAGATAAATAAGACCTCTTTCGTTCAAAAGCTGATAAAAGGAACGGTGCCTTTCAAAATGAGCAATCATTGTGCGGACTTGTTCGCTTAAAGGCATTTCGCTGTTTTTGTTGCATTCATCTGTCCATTCACGGAATAGAGTGTTTATATATGCTTCCAAAATGTCTTCCTTGCGCTCATAATTTCGGTAAAAGGAGGCTCTTCCAACGCCTGCTGTATCAACTAACTCGCTAATAGAAATATTTTCCATCGGTTTTTTGGTAAGCAGCAAAAGAAGTGCTTCTGTCAAATGTTCTATCACATAGGCGTTACGTCCTTCGTTGCTCATCGGTGATACTTTTTCCTTTGTTTGTCTCATTTTTGTCTCTCCTATTGACATTTTAAAGTCTGATGATACAATTATATTGCCGATATAATTGTATCATCATTATAATGGAGTCCAAAAAGAATGTCAATAGCAAATCGGATTATAGGAGGAAAACAAAATATGACACTTGTGCAAAAGCGAATTTTGATTTTGATAATTGTTGCGATTATTGGTATTATTATAGGCAGACTGGTTTTCAGAGCTTTTATTAACTTGATGGTCGGCGGGTCGCTGTTCGGAGGTAATTTCCTATGAGCAAAGAAAAACAGAAAGGACGAAAAACAGGTTTGTTCATTTTTCTATGTATAGTGGTATTTGTTGTGTCGTTTACCGGTTCTGTGATTTTTAAAATGACATATATATCGCCTGCAATGAGAAAGTATTCGGTAGTTTGGAGCGATGAAGTGGGAAAGGTTTACACAGACCTTGCCTACGGAGAGCAGAACGCACACAAATTTGATTTGTATGTTCCTGCGAACAGCGCAAAGAAAACCTATGGATTAGTTGTTTATCTTCATGCAGGCGGGTTTACCACGGGCGATAAAGCAGACGATAAGGAAATGTTGCAGTGGTTATGCTCCAAAGGCTATGTAGCGGCAGGAATTAACTATACTCTGCGTGATGATACCCATCCCGATGTTAGTGTTTACTCGCAGTCCGAGGAGATTAAGTCAAGTATTCCGTTTGTTGTGGCAGAAGCAAGAAAACTTGGCTACTATGTTGACCGTATGGCAATTTCGGGCGGTTCGGCAGGCGGCTGTCTTGCACTCCTATATGCTTACCGTGACGCAGATACCTCTCCGGTTCCCGTAAAAATGGTATTCGAAGCTGTCGGTCCCTCCAGCTTTTATGCTGAGGATTGGACTCCTTACGGATTAGACCAAAGCCCCGAAGCTGCGGCAGGACTCTTTGGCGTTATGGTAGGAAAAGAAATCACTCCCGAAATGCTCGGTACACAGGAGTATGAGGAAGCAATCAAGGACATTTCTGCTTATGTATGGGTAAATGAAAATACCGTGCCTACCGTATGTGCCTATGGCGTTTACGATAAGGTGTGCCCGTTTGATTCCTCAAAGCATTTAATAAAAGCATTGGAGAGACACGGCGTAACGCACGAATATATTGAATTTCCTCATTCGGGACACGCCCTACAAAACGATTACAAGTGCTATGTTCAGTACATGAGTAAGGTTGAAGAATATCTTGATGCTTATATGAAAGAGAAGTGAGAAAAATCATGGAAAAGATAGAAAAGGAAAAAGCTAAGATGAATATATGGAAAATTACAGCAATTATTTTAATAATCATAGTTATGGCTATTCTTGTACTGAAAGGCTGCGGTCATATTCTTTCAAAGATACCGAGCGTACCCGATGATTATGTAAAAAAGGTGCAGGCGGGAGGGAATATTGAAGCTAAGTATTTAGCAATGGGAAGTCATGACACAGAGTATTACGAAGCCGGCGCAATGATGTCATTTCGTAAATTTGAAATATATTATCCGAAAGATATAAAAAATATGGATAAGTTACCGGTAGTCGTATTTGTCAATGGTACAGGAGTTAAAGGCTCTAAATATTCTGCATTACAAAAACACCTTGCCTCATGGGGATTTATCACCATTGCAACCGAAGAAGAATACGCTTGGAACGGATTTTCCGCTGAAATGTCCGTTAGGTATCTTGAATTATTAAATCAGTATCAGGAAGATGGAAAAGAAAATGTTTTTTATGATAAAATTGATATGGATAAAATCGGAATAACAGGACACTCTCAAGGTGGCATTGGTGCTATAAACGCTGTGACAGAGCAAAAACATTCCGATATTTATAAGGCGGCGGTTATATTGAGCAGCACGGAAACAGATGCGGCAAAAGCGTTATTGTGGGATAGTGATTCTTCGCTCATAAAAACAAATACACTTATGATTGCATCAAACGGAGCTGCTGATTTAAAAATATCTCCGTTAGATAGCTTGATGAAAACCTACAATAATATAAGTAATGATGTGTCGAAAGTATTGGCGATAAGAAATGATTGCGATCATGGTAAAATGCTCTATTATGCGGACGGATATGTGACTGCTTGGTTTATGCATTATCTTAAGGGAGATACCGAAGCAGGGAAGGCATTTTTCGGAGAGAATACAGAAATCAATTCTAATCCGCTGTATCAGGATGTGCAGGTGCATAAATAAAAATACTTGATACTTTGTCCGGTTCGTGAAAATAAAATACGTGACAGGAGCGGAAACTATATTCCGACAGGATTTTAGACAAGATGTTATTTGGGTAAACACCGATTATATCGAGCGTAACGGCGGATATGACTTTGCCGAAAAGCCGACGGAATAGTTAAAACGGCATTTGACGGCACTATGAAGAAATATTGAGACGGTATTTAAGTCAAAACACCTTTTCAACAAGATATGCAGGCGGCAAGAAAGGAAATTCTTGCCGCCTAACCATTTGTGTTTTTTTTTCGATAATGAGGATTTTCAGTGCAAAAATTATTGAAAATTTGAGAGTGTTCTGTTATAATATAAAAGATTTTACATAAAAATTCCTCACAGGAGGTTGACATAGATGAGCAGACAGAGTACAATGCTTAACGCAACGCAACGCAACGCAACGCAACGCAACGCAACGCAACGCAACGCAACGCAACGCAACGCAACGCAACGCAACGCAACGCAACGCAACGCAACGCAACGCAACGCAACGCAACGCAACGCAACGCAACGCAACGCAACGCAACGCCCCTTTGCATATATAACTAAATACATATATTTAAAGTCATTCGACGAATTTGCGTTATTACCACGCCCTGCGCCGCTTGGCTTTTTGTGTTTTAGAAAGGGGTGCTTTGTATGAAACGAATATGATACCTGCATAAAGACACCATTGAAAGAAAGCCGTAACGGCGCACTATGTACGAAATATCCGAAGGAAAATAAATTTTATGAAAGATAATATATTAAACTTAAAAAGATTTTTGAGCCTGTTTTTGGCTCTTTTGATGATAATCGGTATGATCCCGCTTGGAACACTGACGGCATTTGCGGAAGATGACATCACGGTATATATAAAATCACCGTCCGGTCAGAGCGCGGAATTCTCATTGCCATCGAGCACTACTATCGGAACTGTAAAGGAAAAAATTGCGAGTGAGTTTTCCGTCAGTTTTGAAGATACATACAGAATATATTGCTCTGAGGTTGGATTTCCCAATTATAAACTGGAGGATGAGTCCAAAACCCTGGCGGATTATAACTTCCGGTCAGGATATACTATCCATGTAGAAAAGGACACCTGGACTTCCACAAAGCGATCAGCCTATTAAGATATTCGGTCTGACTATCACAGGCGGTACCGGCTCTCAGGAGCCTTACGGCTCATACACCAGCGTGGATTATTATTGGAATTACTACTATAAGACTATCACCATCAGGGAAGATACTCCGATCACTATCTCCGGCACAGCGGAGGATGGCGCTAATATTATTGTCAACAACGGTGGTTGGAATTATCTCACGCTGGATAATGTAACTATGAATGAAACCGGAGGAGCATGTATTACTCTTAATCCGGAAAGTTGGCTGAATTTAACATTGATTGGAACAAATCTGCTCACGACAACTCCAAAAACAGAAAACGGGGTAGTAAAAGCAAGTCCTGCCATTTCTCTGAATAACGACAATACATATTTGTGGATAAACAAGGCTTCGACAGGTTATCTGACGGCGACAACCACCTGTGATGATATGCCGGGAATTGGCACTTGCAAAGCAACAGACACTGTTTATGGTATTGTTATACAGGGTGGTAATGTCACAGCCAACGGCGGCAAGAATGCTCCCGGCGTAAGAAGTAATTATCTTTCTCTAAGCGGCGGCACACTTGCTTCCAACGGCGGAGACGGAGCTTCTGCCGGAATTTTAGTACATGATACTGATAATATGGAGAACTGGAGCAGCAATGAAGGTTTGCTAAATATCTATGCCAACGGTACTGTTGTAAGTAACAAACCACTTTCGGCAGCTACTATTGTGAATAATGGCACCTTAAAATTTGCGACATATGAAGCGCTTTCTTCGACAGCGAATTATGATCATGCTAACAGTACAGGAACAGCATATGTCGGAACTGATAAATATGTCTGGAGTGAAACTCAGAGCAAATGGATAAAGGACCCCTCTATCCCGGTTCCTGTAGGAGATTTTACAATCGTTTCCTCAGACGGTAATATTGCTCTTGATGAAACAACAGATTATACTTATAAAGACGGTGTGTTGACAGTTACAACTGCTACCCCCGTTATCATCGGCATGAAGGATGGCGTAACGGCTACCGCCGAAACTATTGTTGTTGACAGTACAAACGGCGACGCTGAGGTGAACTTTAAGAATATCGATATCGATACAGATAAATCAGCCGCTATTACCGCAAAGGGTGCTAATAAGATAACATTTGCGTTTACAGGCGAAAATGCGCTTTCGGTAACAGAGACCGGTTACGGTATTTCTGTAGAAAGCAAGACACCATTTGTTATGACAAGTTCCGATAACGGTAAGCTTTCTATTTCCGATACCAAATTTGCTGTTTGGGCAAGCGGATATACAGCGGGCGGAAGCTTTACAATAAATGGTAATTTAAATTTGGATATTACCGACTGTGCTTCTCACGCTATTTATAGCGGTACGAACAAGTATTGCGGCTCATTAACCGTAAGCGGAACGCCCGTTATCAATATAGATACTTATGAATATGCGCTCTATGCGTATGGTATTGATATTTCAGGCGGTAAGATAACGATTAGAAGTGATGAGGGTTATCCTGTTTGCAGTGGAGGCGGAAATAATATTACGCTCAGTGGTAGTGCAGACCTGCATATTGTTGAAGGAGAGGGTGGTTTGCGTACAGATGGCGGAAAAATAACTATAACCGATTCCGCAACATATAATGTATATTCTGAAAATACGGACGGAGATAAAACTGCTTATGCCGACGTATATCCGCTTATAAGCACATCAACCTCGGGCGAGTTGGAAATCAGTAAAAATGCCGTTCTTGAATTATATTCAGCAAACGATGCAATCAGCGCAGCGAAGACCTCTGTTCTCAATAACGCGCAGATACATATTGTTATATCAACAGAATCTGCTTACAGTGAGTATGCGTTTAAATTCGACGATACGCTTACTATTTCCGATAAAGCAGTAGTGGATATTGATGTGGAAAAAGGTACGAAAGTTCGCGGATTATACGATTCAAGCGGTACGGTTAGTGTGTCGGACAGCGCCGCTGTAACAATAGACGGTACAACATATGACGGTGTCTATGTTGACGCAATTAACTTGTCAGAAAATGCATCCGTTACAGTCAATGCGGCAGGTGACAATGCTATTTATGGTGCCATTTCAGTGAATGATACTGCAATGCTGACGGCAACTTCGGTAGATACACGTGTCATTTATGATCCTTGCACCGTAACTCCTGCTGAAGGCAAAGTGTATAAGGTGACATACGGTAAATCGAAGGATGATACTGATTCAGAGTATTTTACAACTACCGGAACGGTCAATGATAAGTCTGCTTGGAGATATTTCAACGTTCAAACTATTGATTTTGTTCCGATTACACAAGCAACTGTTAAAATCGATGCACCCGTAAAAAACGGTATACCTGATACAACAGCCGAAGTTTCAAATGATGCCGGTTATACAGTATCTGCTGTAACCTGGAACGGAAATCCGAGTAAATTTCTCGGCGGCACCGCATATACGGCTACCTTTACGCTTACCGCCGATAGCGGATTTGCATTTATTTCGGATACAGCGGTTACTGTGGAAGGTGCGGTTGTTACAAAAACACTCAACAATGACGGAACGCTTTCCGTAACAGCAGTGTTCCCCGTAACAGAAGCAGCGGTTCTTTCAAGTATTGCTGTTAAAAGCTAACCCGACTGTTGTTGAATATACTTACGGTGATAAATTTGATCCGTCGGGACTTGTTATCACTTTGACTAATGATGACGGAACGACCGAAGATATTGCATACAGTGATACAAATAAAGATGATTTTGGTTTCAGCCCTGCTGTTCTTACTACCTCCACAACTAAGGTCACGGTAGCATACGCAGGAAAAACAACAGATATTGATGTCAAGGTTGGCAAAGCTGACCTTATCGTAAAAAGGGTAAACAATGCCACCGCTACCTACGGCGATGCCATTCCGAATTACACCGTTTCTTATGATGGCTTTGTAAACGGCGATGATGAGAATGATCTCGGCGGCACACTTGGATTTGATTGCAAATATGCTCAATTCTCCGACAAGGGTGAATACACCATTAAGGCAAGCGGATACATTTCCGACAATTATGATATTGAATATGTTGACGGCAAGCTGACCGTTTCTCCGAAAGCAATTACCGTTACCGTTCAGAATGCAACAAGCATTTACGGAAATGACCTTGCTGAACTGAAAGCGACCGACAACGGCATTGTAAACAATGATACCAATGTTTACAGTCTTGCAACTACCGCAACAGGCACAAGCAACGTCGGCAAGTATGAAATTAAGGGTACTGCTCTTGATAGCAACTATGACATTACCTTTGCAAACGAAGCCGATGCTTATGAAATTACCAGGCGTGAGGTCGTCATTACGGTTGAGGCAAAGAACACTATTGTCAATACCGTACTGCCTACCTACACCTATACGGTCAGCGGTCTGTTCGGTGAAGATAAGCTCATAACCGAGCCGACACTTATCTCTGATGCGGATATTACCGTAATCGGTGAGTATGACATCACGGTCTCCGGTGCAGACGCAGGCAACAATTACACGATTAGATATGTTACTGCCAAGCTGAATGTCCTTACCGACAATGCAGTAGATGCGGCAAATGGCTATGGTGAGGAACTGAAAGATTATAACCCCGATACCGTAACAAGCAATGATAGGGCAGAGCTTGAAGAAATGCTCGGTGAAATTGACACTATCCTTGATAATGACGACATTACCGATAACGGTAAAAAAGCATTGGAAGAAATTAAGGATAAGGTGAAGAAACTGCTTGAAAAGATAGACCAAGCAGGCAGGGCAACCGAAACCGAGAACACCGATAGGGTCAGGGACATCACTTCCGAGAACGTAACGCCGGAGAAAAAGACAGACCTTGAAAATGCTAAGGCAGACCTTGAAAAAGCACTTGACGAACACTCGGGCAATATGACCGAGGACGAAAAGAAGGCTGTTGAGAATGAAATCAAGCGTATTGACGATGCACTTAAAGTCATCGGAAATGTAGAGAATGTTGAAGATACTATCAACAAATTACCTGATAACATCAACAAAGATGATGCCGATGCAATCAAGGCGGCAGACGATTCCTATAATGACCTTACCGATTACGAGAAATTTTTGGTGGATAAGGATATAAAGCAGAAGCTGGACAATGCAAAGACGGCTATTGCAAATCTGAATAAGCCGGCTGACACCACTTCTGGCACCACTTCTCCGAATACAGGCGATAACGGCAACATATTCCTGTGGATAGCACTTCTCTTTGTCAGCGGCGGTACAGTTATTGCGCTGACCGTTTATGACAAAAAGCGCAAATGCTCAAATAAATAAACAGGTGCGAAAAGGCGATATACCGACAAAACACCCTGCAAGATAAAACCTTGCAGGGTGTTTTTATGTGGAGTTATTCCTCTTTTAATGAAATTAAATCCGATTAAATTTTAATATAATTTTTTGTATATACCCCTACAACTTCCTGCGTAAAATACATTATGCGAGAGGGGTTATCTTTTAAAAATAAAATCACATTAATAAAAATACTTTATCATGCTTTTTAATGATTTACTTGCCTTTTTGCAGAGAAGATTATGCAACATGATAAGACCTCTTACTATTTATACAATACAAAATTTATTGTTAGCAGCTCGTTTTATTATTTTGGTCGGTTTATGCCGTTATGTAATATCCGCATTCGTGCAGTGGGAAATTGATTTATGCAGTATAAAGCTGACGTTGGCGGGGAAAAATCTCTGCCTACACAATTTATTTGTTTTTTGCTTTGTATTCCGTTCCCCAAGCCCACATCGAATCCAGAATTGGTTTTAAGCTATATCCTGTCTCTGTAAGGGTATACTCTACTTTCGGAGGGACTTCTGCATAAACGGTGCGGCTTAATAATCCGTTTTCTTCCATAGCACGAAGCTGTGCAGTTAATACTTTTTGAGAAACGCTACCGATAGATTTCTTCAATTCTCCGAAACGCTTTGTGCCTGTTAACAAATCCCGAATAATCAGCACCTTCCATTTATCGCCGATTAAAGTCAGTGTTGTTTCCACGGGGCAGGCAGGTAATTCTTTCATTGGTTTTTGTTCACTCATTGTTATAACCTCATTTAATAGTTTCTATTTGTAACTTTGTATTCTATTATACTACACGGCTGTTTCATAATCAATATTTACGCAGAATGAAAGATATTTTAATTTTCTACTTCTTCAAAATAACGAAAGCCATTGAAATTACGCATTTGTTTCCTCTCGGTAACCGGCTAATAGTATCTTTTTGGTAATTACGCCACAATATTGTGCTTACTTTACATTTGAAACTTTAGCTCGTATAATACAGTCAAGAGCTGCGAAATACGGCCGATTCCAAGCTCAAAGTAAAATCTGAAAGATAAAAACCAATATGATTTTCTAAAGATTGTATGGCAACAGCCAACCGGATATTAAGGAGGAAACTAAAATGACAAACACACAGAAAGCTCTTGAACTAATCAATACTTTTGCGAATGGTGATACAAAAAAAGCCGCAAGTCTGCTTGCAAAGGGATACATTCAGCATAATCTTGCGTACGGCACAGGCTGTGACGCATTTGTGGACTCGGTCGCTTATCTCGCTTCAGCTCCCGTAAAGACTACTGTAAATAATATCCGTGCTTTTGAGGACGGCGATAAAGTTTTCTTGCAGACTGTTTACAACTTTGCAGGCTCCGGTGAACAGGTCGCATTTGATATCTTCCGTTTCGATGAAAACGGAAAGATTGCTGAACATTGGGATAATCTTACTGCAAAAGCAGAACTGAACCCATCCGGAAGAAGTCAAATTGACGGAACTATGGAACTGAAGGATCTTGATAAGACTGAAGAAAATCGTGAGTTAATTAAAAATTTCCTTTTACGATGTAATGCAGGGCAATCGTTCCGAAAAAGACACCTGACTATTTTAACGGAGACGTTTACATTCAGCACAACACCGGAATTGCCGATGGATTAAGCGGACTCGGCACGGCATTGTCAGCTCTTGCCGAACAGAACATTCAAATGATTTATAATACAGTTCATCAGGTGGTTGCACAGGGAAATTATGTACTTGCCGTAAGTGAGGGAACTTTCGGTGGTACACCTACCGCTTATTACGACTTATGGCGTGTTGAAGACGGCAAGATTGCAGAGCATTGGGATGTAATTGAAACCATCGCTGATGAATCTACTTGGAAGAATCAGAACGGAAAATTCTAATTAAAGCAAATAATGCAAAGCCTTGTCACAAAAATGCGGCAAGGCACTCTTAATTTGATGAGGTAAAAAGGAAATATGACAAATTATATAAAAATGTTTGTTGATTATATTCAGACAATGGTTGTCTTCATAATCGGCTAAGACAGATATCGGCAGGCTTGTGTAATTGATATGATGCTTTATTACATAAGTGAGTGTTTTTTTGCAAAAGGAAAAGAGTTTTATTCACAGAGGATAGGAAAATGACACAAACAGAAAGAAGGAAATATTTAATATCTGCTCTATTAAACGAGAAGCCGCAGTATCGTGAAATAGAAATCCCGGCGGGTGAGCGAGAACAAAAAATTCTGCTTCGCTCACTCTTTAATGTCCGTATGCCCATGCATGTAACCGACGAATTTTTATTTGTGCAGGATTCCTACTTACAAGAAGAAATACGGAAAAAAGGAATTACAAGTATAGAAAATTTGAAACCGATTCAGTCGGGAATATATCTGTGGAAAGGGGATATCACCACGCTGAAATGCGATGGTATTGTAAATGCCGCAAACCGCCACATGCTTGGTTGCTTTTTGTCCGAATCACGGCTGCATTGACAATGCAATTCACACTTTTGCAGGCGTGCAGCTTCGTGCTGTCTGTGCTGAGTTAATGCGAAAACAAGCTTGTGAAGAGCAAACCGGCAGTGCAAAAATTACGCCTGCATTTAATCTTCCCTGCAAATATATATTACACACAGTCGTCCGATTGTCGGAGCAACTTTACAAGCAGGGATTGTGAAATGCTGAAATCGTGCTATCGTTCCTGCTTGGAACTTGCTGAGTATAACCAATTACAAAGCATTTCTTTTTTGTTGTATTTCTACCGGTGAGTTTCATTTTCCGAACGATAAGGCAGCAGAGATAGCCGTTGAAACGGTGACGGATTACAAAAAGCACAGCGAAATTGAGGTGATATTCAATGTTTTCAAGAGCGAAGATTATAACATATACAGGAAGTTACTCGGATAATATTAAAAGGCTTAAACGAGAGCTTGATACTGCCGATGCTGTTTTGATTGGAGCAGGAGCCGGATTGTCAACATCGGCGGGCTTAACCTATTCGGGGGAACGATTCGAAAAGTACTTTGCGGATTTTCATCGAAAATACGGAATTACAGATATGTATTCCGGCGGTTTTTATCCGTATAAGTCACTTGAAGAATATTGGGCATGGTGGAGCCGTCATATCTATTACAACCGTTACGGTGCTAAAGTTGGCAAGACGTATCTTGACTTGCTGCAAATTATCAAATACAAGAACTACTTTGTACTTAGCACTAATGTAGATCATCAGTTTCAAAGAGCGGGTTTTGATAAATCAAGGCTTTTTTATACACAAGGCGATTACGGATTATGGCAATGCTCTGTGCCTTGCCGCAAAGTGACCTATGACAACGAAGATAAGGTCAAAAAGATGGTAAAAGAGCAACGTAATATGAAAATCCTCCAAGCTAATTCCTTACTGTCCGAAATGCGGTGCTCCTATGACTATGAATTTACGATGTGACAACACATTTGTAGAGGACGTCGGATGGCATATCGCCGAAACTCGTTATGAGAAATTTGTGTTTACAAACAAAAACAGTAAAATACTGCTTTTGGAACTTGGTGTAGGCAGTAACACACCGACCATTATCAAATATCCGTTTCTTTATTTGACCGCACATAATAAAAATGCAGTTTATGCTTGTGTCAATTTGGATAAAGCGTTCAGCATTGATACAATAGAAAAACAATCAATCTGTATAAATGGTGATATTTCAAAGGTATTGTGTGAACTGAAATAGGCGAAATATTAAATTTTTGCTAAAAATGTATTGCAAAAAATTAAACAATATTATATAATTTATACATATTAGGAAATGGAATAATCTGTAAGCTAAGTTCTTTTTCAGCAAAAAATATATTTATAATACAAAGCCTTGAATAAAACACTGCATTAAAAAAGGAGATTATTATGAAAAAGCTTATTAGAACTCTATCGGCAATACTTTGTATGACTATGTTTATGTCAAATGTAATTATTGCCGGGGCAGCAGAAAGTACTCTGCCTCAGCAGAAGCAGAATGGTGAATCGGCATTGGAGGATGCTCAAATTGTCGGTGAGGTTACTGAAAAAAGAACTGCTGACGAAAAACACTTTAAAATGAGCGACGGCAGCTTTACCGCAGTAAAATATCCTGTTTCTGTGCACTATGAGACAGACGGCGTATGGGGAAGCAATAGATAATACTCTCGTGCGTCAAATACCTTTGCAAACATGTCAGTATATAAATAAAAACAATATTTTCAATGTTACCTTTGCCGAAAGTATCAGCAGTCAAACTCTTGTCAAAATAAACTATGACGGCTACGAGGTTGCTTGGGGGTACTCACCTGAAAATTCATTTTCCGGTTCAGCCGCGCCCTTGAGTTTTACTGAACATTATAACGCCGTAATACTGCCTCGTATTGAGACAAAAACAGATAATTTAAGCGTTAAACAAAAAAATGAAGCTGTGATCAATAGTGCTGTAACAAGCAGCTCTGTTATATATAACAATATTGAGCCGGGTATAGATCTTGAATATAAGATTTCCGGTACCAGTCTTAAGGAAAATTTTATAATTAATGCGCGCCGAAATTCATATGCTTTTACCTTAACTTTAAAAACAGGCAAACTTATCCCTGTATTAAATGAAAATAAAAGTATAGATTTTATTGATGACGGCAGAGTTGTTTTTACTATTCCCGCACCTGTAATGTATGATGCGGACATGCAGTATTCGGACTCGCTGAGATATGACATACAAAGAGCAGGAAATGGGTATACCCTGACGCTTACGGCTGATGCCGATTGGATAAACAGTCCGTCAAGAGTATTTCCTGTTATGATAGATCCGGAAATAAGCGCCGAAACGTATAAGGGCTCGGCGCTAAAATGGAGCTGCAAACAGTAGATTCCGCGAATCCGAATATGACATTTAACACGTTATGCGATGCTGATGTAAGCGTAAGTCCATCACTTATACGGCGAACTTACATAACGCTGGAGCTGCCCGAGCTTCAGCGCGGTGACGTACTCAGTAACGTAATATTGCAAAGCTGAATGCAGGCTCGGACTGCAATACTTCCGATTACAATAAAATTAACTTGCATGAGCTGCCTGAGGTATACGACGGCAGCACTTTGTGCTGGAATAATATGCCTGAACCCGGTTCTAATGTTGTTGATTTCAATATGCTTCAAAAATCCCGGGATAGCGGAGATACTGGGGAAGCATACTACTACTCAGATATAGGCATATATGAATTTAATATTACAAAGCTTGCTCAAAATTGGTACAACAGTGTACCGTACTATTCGGAATATGATCCTATGACTTATACGCGTGAAAAGCATAGCTTTGTCTTAAAAATGGAGGACGAATCACAGAACCTGAATGGTTGGCGCAGATTCCATATATATAATCAGAACGTATATAATAATGCAAAGCTTATTGTCAGCTACCGTAATGCAATAGGCTATGAGGATTACTGGACCTATACAAGCACAGATGCCGGCTACGGCGGAACAGCATCTGTAAACTGTTACAACGACGGCGATATACATATATCACAGCCCATAACCGGAATTTCCAGTGAAATTATGCCTATAAGCATTTCTATGGAAAATCTGAGATATTATAACGGTACGAACAACGCGTTAATTAAAGGAGGCTGGAAAACAAATTATAATATCTCATATAATTACGAAAGCCTTAACACAGATTCGACGTGCAGCAATTACTTTATTGACGGCGATGGTACCAAACACTATTTTTTTTATATCCCGACCGGCGAAACATCGGGAATGGATGAAGACGGGCTGGGTCTTACGCTGCAGCTTTTGGGAACAGGCGGCTCCGGCGGAGATTTTGCAAAAATCACAGACCAAGACGGCGGGGTAATGATTTTTAATAACAAAAAGCAGCTGCGCCGTATTGAAGATAAATACGGAAATTATATTAATATTGAATTTGGTTCAAGCGCTTATGATATTTCAAAAAATAACAAACAGCGTAGGGCATGAATATACATTTTTCCTATCTTCCCCAAAGCAGTAATATCTCAAGTATAACAGATTCTGCCGGAAAAACCGTATATTTTGATTATGAAAATGATTTGCTGAGTCAGATCCGTTATCCGGACGGTAAAACAGTAAATTACGTCTATAATGAGTATGATGAAATTGTACAGATAACGAATTACGACTCCACCAAAACATTGATACAGTATGAAGATTCTATGTGGCGCAAAGTCACGCAGCTGAAAAAGGTAAATTCTGAACAGACAGCTGTTGCCGGTTCATTTGCTTTTGAATATGATTATCACACGACTTATGTTACGGACAAATACAATCAGAGTGTGGAATATCAGTTTGATAACTACGGAAATCTTACCGGTACAATAGACAAGGACACGGGAAACGTCAGTTATGGTACAAGCGGAATACAAGGACTGACTGCAAATGGTGACAGTACAAACCCCACTGCTCATAAACCGATGAGCCTTTCTTCCTCCATGCAGGCAACGCCCAGTCTTTTAGACGGCGGCGGATTTGATGACGGTTTCGGTGATTTTTATTATTTGGGATATGAATATGCAAGCTATGACAGTACAGTAGGTCGTTCCGCGAAGGGAGCACTCAAAGTTTCCGTCCCTGAAAATTTAGATTTAACATATGCGGAACATATATCTTATTATTCACCTGAATCCGGTGAGTCTTATATAATAGGGGCGCAGGCTAAAGCGATGAAAAGCGGGACTGCGAGTGCGTATGTCACAACAAACGGTGTAAGGCTGGGAGAAGGTAATGGCGCCGTACTCATGTTTTTGTCAAAAAGCAAATACGGCGACACCTATGAATATGTCGGCAAATCACAGCCTGTATACTATACAGAAGAGGGTGAGTGGGTACGGCTTACCGCTTCTACAAATGAATATCAGTATCATGATTGTATAGTTGTAGTAGGAATAGAAGGAGAAAACTATCATGATGATACGTTTTTGGGCAGCGGTACCGTATGGTTTGACGATATATCGGTATACAGCAGTGAGCCTCCTGCTTTTAATATGCTGGAAAATGCCGGGTTCAATAAAGCGTCTACATATGTTGACGGATACGGAGATACTGTTGACACGGTTACATCCTCGTTTGACGGCTGGCAGAAATCAAGCTCATCACTTCAGACAACCCTGACCTCTGCGGGGTATCCCGACTACAGTGTATGCTTTGACGGCAAAGCGTTGGAGAACCGTTATGTTTCGCAGACGATAGAGACAGAGGGAAAGGCGGGTGACGTGTACACCTTCGGCGGCTGGAGCAAAGCAGATTCCATATGGATAAACGATTATGACCGGGGAGTATATATTCAACCGGATTATACTCCTGCCTTCTGTGCAGAAATAGAATTTTACAACAACTCATCAAAAGTATATTCGCAAACAGCGAACTTTAATCCGTATATAACCGACTGGCAGTATACGGGTGCGACTGTTTCTGCTCCGTATGCTTATAACCGTATTGTATATAAGCTGAGATATGATGATAACAATGAGAATAGCGTAGCGTTTAAGAAGCCGTTTATCTGCCGGGATGTTTCGGCTGAGTTTTATGAATATGATGAAAACGGAAATCTGACGGGTGCCGTCGACGAAAAAGGCTCGGAGATAACAGCAGAGTATGACGGCAGCCGTATAACCCATATAGAGGGCGCCGGTCAGTCGGCAGATATATCATATAACAGTTCAAAGGATATATCATTCGTAGGGGACAGCAATCACCGTAAGACAGAGTATGAATACAACACAAAAGGTCAGGTAACCAAAACAACCTCATACGGCTATGATATGTCAAGCGCTGTACAGGAAGCGGAGCAATATCATTGCTATAATATAATCAGTCCCGAATTATATAAACCGCTGAAACATGATCTTTACATATATGAAGATCCCGGCACGGCGATAGGTCATGAAGTGGCATGGTATTTTGAGGAAAATACACATGGCTCGGGAATGTTTATGCAGACCTGGGAGTGGTCGGATGAATGCCTTGCCGTAAGCTACGATCAGGAAAGTAATACGGTTGGCGGCGGCTTAGAGTATGAGACAAAGGAATACTATAATGATTATCAGTCGTTTTATATAACGGCGCATGATGACGGAACGGTATCATTCAGATTTGCTGCAGATACCCGCTATTGTATTGAGCTTACTAAGCTGTATCCAAGCGGCTATAAGGCAGAGCTGGGAGTATATACCGGCTCAAAGGAGCAGAGATGGTATCTGATTCCTACGGAATACAACACACTGCGTAATATAATCGGCACACAGAGCTCCTCGTCTGTTGAATATTCGGATAACGGAGAGTATATAACAGGCGAGACAGACGCATTGGGCAACGAAGTGACGTATGAATACTTTACTTCCGGAGCGAACAAATATCTGCTGAGCACTGTCAGCGACTCACTTGGCAATGCAGTACAGTACAGCTACGACGCGCACCGCCGTCTGTCGGGCATAGAGTCGGACGGCTCATGGGTAAGCTACGGCTATGACACAAACGGCAGAATAAGTGAAATATCCAAAAACAACTCCGCCGGAACAGAAGCCGCGCTTACATATAAGATGGAGTATGATGAGTTCGGAAGACAGACAGCATGGAAAGCAAGTGCGGCAGGCGGCAGTGAGAAAACACTTGAAAGCTATACCTACAACAATAAGGATTTGCTGTCCAAGGTTACATACGGCAACGGAAACACCGTCAGCTATACGTATAATCAAAAGAACCAGCTGGTGAGTGTATACTCATTAGATGCGTTAACCACCAGCTTCAGCTATGACACGCTGGGCAGACACACCCGAACTGACGACGGCACAAACGGACTGAAAACCTTCTATACATATAACTCCGGCGGAGAAATGACTGCGTTTACACAGTATAAGACGGGTATATCGCAGCCGTGGCTGCACTGCGGCGTACAGAAGGACAACGACGGTAAAACACTTGCCGTGTATCAGGACATGTACGGACTGGGAACACAAAAGACGTCGTTTATGTACGGGGACGGAGTAATGCAGGATAAGTCTCTTGTATATGAGATAGCATTAAACGGACAGAAAAGGATAGAGTACGGCTATGACCACCTCGGACAGAGAACAAAACGTACCCTTAATATAGGGACAGGCATAAAACGGGAGACAACCTATGAGTTCCTGAAAAACACAACAAGCGGAGAAACATCGGCGCTTGTCAAAACACTTACAAACGCAGGCGGAAGAAAATACGACTATACCTATAACGCAAACGGATTTATAACAGGAATAATCAGCTCTCCCGTATCAGGTACGGGTGACGTCTATACGTCAAACTATACATACGACTCTAAGGGACAACTTACAGAGTACACCGACACAGAGCTCGGACACCGCAGGGTATATACCTATGACAAGAGCGGAAACATACTGAGCAGTACGGAATATGACCTGTCCTCCTATTACGGCGGAGAAAGCAACTATGTATATGACAGTGAAGACAGGCTCATAAGCTACAACGGAGAGACAATAACCTATGATTTATCCGGCAATCCGCTAAATTACCGCGACGGAATGACAATGACGTGGAAAGCTGGCAGACAGCTGAAGACACTGACTAAGAATTCCGTTACAAGCACATACACATATGACGCAGACGGTATGCGCACCAAAAAGCAGGTGGGAAACAGCGTCACGGAATATATAATCTCAGGCGACGGTATAGCGGCGCTAAAAAGCGGCAGCTACGGCGTATACTTTATGCGGGATGAAAACGGTGTACCGTATGGGCTGAGGTATACTACAAGTGAAGGAAACAGCTTTACGGATTATTACTACCAATATAATCTTCAGGGAGATATAGTCTCTATACTTGACAGTGCGGGAAGCACTGTGGCAAAATATACTTACGACCCGTGGGGATACATAGTGAGCATAACGGACGGAGAGGGCAATAATATTGCAGGCAATGCAAACCATATTGCAAACATCAATCCTCTGAGATACCGCGGGTATATGTACGATACGGAAACGGGACTGTACTATCTTCAGTCCAGATACTATGACCCTGCTACCGGCAGATTTATTAACGCTGATGATCCGTCGATGCTTGGTAAAGACAATGAATTACTTAATTATAATTTATACACTTATTGTAAAAACAATCCTATAAATTTAATTGATTATATTGGTTACTCTTCACTATCAATATGGTCATTCAAAAGTGATGCAAAAGGTAGAGAAATTCTTTGGCACTATCTCTATGGAAAAGGGAAGAGTCTTATTAAAATGGATGGGTCTTGGGGAAAATACATGAAAAAAAATAAAATTTTAAAAACAAAAGTTCAAAATTTAATAATACCTTTAGGTAAAAAATTAAAAAATGGACAAATAAAAACTGTTGATATTACTACTTCCATGGAGATCGAAAATGGAGAAAGCATAATAGGTTACCAATACCTACATGGTACAAATGAAAGTGTTGGCGGATTTCGTATATGGGGGTATATTCAAAAAAATAAAAAAGGAACAATCACATATAGTCTCATGTATACATGGAATGATTTAATTGATCCAAATTTTAAATATGATAGTGATAGTAAAAAAGCCGCATTTGCGAAAAAAATACCCTTTGCTAAGCCTACCAATTACTACATTAGAATTTCATGGTATGATAAATCAGTGATATATTCAAATGGAAATACCAATAAAGGATGGTTAACATGAACAGATATATTAAGTATTTACTAATTGCAGCAATTATAGTTTTTTTTTTTGGATTATTAATTATATTTTTTTTTTTAAATCAATTTTATCAGTTCCAAAAAAAATTTATGTTATCAAAAGTGAAAGTTACTATATAGATTATGAAATTAACAATGATCAAGTTGAAATTCAATGCTATATAACAATTAAAAATACTTATAATATAAATAAAACGATTGAATTATCAGCTACTTTACCAGATGATAAAACTAACGGATTACTGAAAACATCTTTAATTTATGCCAAATCCTCAGATGGTACAATATCTAAATTTGAAATTGAAAGTAATTCAACAGCATCATTTGAAGTTACATTTATCGGAGATTTTGGAGGGAAAAACATTAAGCAAGATAGACTACTTCCTGAAATAGTTATTACTGAAATAGAATAAAACATATATTAGCAAATATCTGCTGAACACTGTCAGCGACTCACTGGGCAATGCAGTACAGTACAGCTACGACGCGCACCGCCGTCTGTCGGGCATAGAGTCGGACGGCTCATGGGTAAGCTACGGCTATGACACAAATGGCAGAATAAGTGAAATATCCAAAAACAACTCTGCCGGAACAGAAGCCGCGCTTACATATAAGATGGAGTATGATGAGTTCGGAAGACAGACAGCATGGAAAACAAGTGCGGCAGGCGGCAGTGAGAAAACACTTGAAAGCTATACCTACAACAATAAGGATTTGCTGTCCAAGGTTACATACGGCAACGGAAACACCGTCAGCTATACGTATAATCAAAAGAACCAGCTGGTGAGTGTATACTCATTAGATGCGTTAACCACCAGCTTCAGCTATGACACGCTGGGCAGACACACCCGAACAGACGACGGCACAAACGGACTGAAAACCTTCTATACATATAACTCCGGCGGAGAAATGACTGCGTTTACACAGTATAAGACGGGTATATCGCAGCCGTGGCTGCACTGCGGCGTACAGAAGGACAACGACGGCAAAACACTTGCCGTGTATCAGGATATGTACGGATTGGGAACACAAAAGACGTCGTTTTTGTACGGGGACGGAGTAATGCAGGATACGTCTCTTGTATATGAGATAGCATTAAACGGACAGAAAAGGATAGAGTACGGCTACGACCACCTCGGACAGAGAACAAAGCGTACCCTTAATATAGGAACAGGCATAAAACGGGAGACAACCTATGAATTCCTGAAAAATACAACAAGCGGGGAAACATCAGCACTTGTAAAAAAAAACACTTACAAACGAAGGCGGAAGAAAATACGAATATACCTATAACGCAAACGGATTTATAACAGGAATAATCAGCTCTCCCGCATCAGGTACGGGTGACGTCTATACGTCAAGCTATACATACGACGCCAAGGGACAGCTCATAGAGTATACAGACACGGAGCTCGGGCACCGGGGTATATACCTATGACAAGAGCGGAAACATACTGAGCAGTACGGAATACGATCTGTCCTCCTATTACGGTGGAGAAAACAACTATGTATATGACAGTGAAGACAGGCTCATAAGCTACAACGGAGAGACAATAACCTATGATTTATCCGGCAATCCGTTAAATTACCGCGACGGAATGACAATGACGTGGAGAGCGGGCAGACAGCTTAAGACACTGACTAAGAATTCCGTTACAAGCACATACACATATGACGCAGACGGTATGCGCACCAAAAAGCAGGTGGGAAACAGCGTCACGGAATATATAATTTCGGGCGACGGTATAGCAGCACTAAAAAGCGACAGATGCGGCGTATACTTTATGAGAGATGAAAACGGTGTACCGTACGGACTGAGGTATACGACAAGTGAAGGAAGCAGCTTTACGGATTACTACTATCAGTATAATCTCCAGGGAGATATAGTCTCTATACTTGACAGTACAGGAAACACTGTGGCAAAATATACTTACGACCCGTGGGGATATATAGTAAGCATAACGGACGGAGAGGGCAATAATATTGCAGGCAATGCAAACCATATTGCAAACATAAATCCTCTGAGATACCGCGGGTATATGTACGATACGGAAACGGGACTGTACTATCTTCAGTCCAGATACTATGACCCTGTTACCGTCAGATTTATTAACGCCGATGATCCGTCGATGCTTGGTGTTAATGAAACTGTTCTCAGCTATAACCTTTATGCTTACTGTGAAAACAATCCTGTTAATTTTGATGATCCGACAGGTTGCGTTGCAGCTGCTATTTCGGTTAGTAGTGCCACTTTCGCAGCATTTACTGCATGGTTATCATCTATTGGGGGTGCAAACTTTTGGAATCCTGTAGGATGGATTATTGCTGGTGTGCTTGCAGCTGGTGTAATTACTTGGGCAGCTGTTACTTTATACAAACAGTTTAAAAATTCTAATTCCAAAGCATCTAAAAAAATTAGTGGAAAAATTTCAAATAAAATTAAAACTAAAGATGGCAGAATCGATTTAAAAAAATTCTCTAAGAAACCCGGATCTGGTCCACCGAGATTAATTGGCCCACTTGGTTACGAGCTTGTAAAGGATCTATCTGAACATAAAGGACCTGCATATAAGTTGTTTAGATTTGGCGTTAGAATAGCAACGATAGCATTAAATGGCACAATACTTGGAAAATAAGGAGGTATAAAATATGCATAGTATATTATCTGAATGGGGCATTGATATACCAAAAAGATACATGGTGTTTTTGAATATTTGCAAAAAGTATTTTCCAAATAAATTTTACTATATTGACAAAATACCATATATAGTTACTAATATAAAAAAATATGATGAAATAGATATTTATTATCAGGAAATAATTAGAGATAAGAGCCTCAAAAAAGATTTTTACAAAGTGGAAAATCAATATGTTGAAGTCTTAAAAAAAAATTATGGATATACAATGATACATATGCTAAAATAGATATTTCAAACTTTAATTCAAAAATTGCAAAAAAACAAATTGATAAATCATTACGTTATTGCCTTAAAAGGTTAATCAATGGAACTTTAAAAGAACATTTTAAAATTTCTACTTTGGATGAACTAAAACTAATAATTCAACTTGCCATGCATGATGTTGTTTATGTAGAGTTTCTGTTTAAAGATTTTCAAATTTTTTTAATGTCAACATTTTCATGCTTTGCCATTTATTTTAATAACACAAGTATGATAAATGACATTAAAAAAATTATTAATACAGAAGGTCTATATTTAAGAAAATAAATATGTAATTAATAGTCTTGAGGTGAAACATAAGCACTTACAAACGCAGGCGGAAGAAAATATGACTATACCTATAACGCAAACGGATTTATAACAGGAATAATCAGCTCTCCCGCATCAGGTACGGGTGATGTTTATACGTCAAGCTATACATACGACTCCAAGGGACAGCTGACAGAGTACACCGACACAGAGCTCGGGCACCGCAGGGTATATACCTATGACAAGAGCGGAAACATACTGAGCAGTACGGAATACGATCTGTCCTCCTATTACGGTGGAGAAAACAACTATGTATATGACAGTGAAGACAGGCTCATAAGCTATAACGGAGAGACGATAACCTATGATTTATCCGGCAATCCGTTAAATTACCGCAGCGGAATGACAATGACGTGGAGAGCGGGCAGACAGCTTAAGACACTGACTAAGAATTCCGTTACAAGCACGTACACTATATGACGCAGACGGTATGCGCACCAAAAAAGCAGGCGGGAAACAGTGT
>VOFK01003381.1_pt1 | contig 29790 bp, 30 predicted proteins | sample 5384121 | NCBI WGS metagenome assembly VOFK01 (sample SAMN12384730, study PRJNA508395) | human gut metagenome | isolation source: healthy gut J | host: Homo sapiens | reverse complement strand
ATATTGCTTCGTTCAGTTACGTATTGCTCACGGAACCGCCGCCACTACCAGAGCCGCCGTTGCCGGGTGAACTGGCCCACAGACTGTCAAAAGGCCCGGAGGAACCACACGTTGAGCACCAGCAGCAACAGGGGAGCCCGGCACCAGGACTTGAACACCTGGCTGGTGGCCTTGGAGCCGCCCATGGCGTAGGCCAGGGGCTGGTGTAACACAGGACCCCACCACGATGTAAAAGCGCTTCCACACATTCCAGCAGGAGCTTGAAAATAGTTCCAGCCCAGGGCGATGAGAGCAAGATGAGAATTTAGATGGCCCCACAATGGCCACGGTGGAACAATGGTGGTCAGGGCTGTTTTTTCAGGGCTTCCTCAATGCCGGCGAAGGTGAAGTCCTCCGCCTCCATGGACACACTCCATGAGAGCCAGGTAGGGGCGCCCGGGCAATGTCAGGAATGGTAAAGATAGGCCGGGCGGCTCCCACCAACAGGGCGAACAGAGCGCTTCTTAGCAGGAGCTGCCAGGGGTTCTCCGCCCGGTGATGGGGCCGCCGAACACCCGGAACAGCTCCGCCACCACGGTGATGAGGAACTAGGACTGCCCAGGCCATATACTGCATCACCAAAAAGCCTTTGGTTACAAAGGGGAAGTACCCTTCCATGGCGTCCATGTCCGTGCCCAGGGCGTCGAGAAACACCCGGGACACCGCGTCCATCAGCTCCGAGGCGATGCTGAAACCCAGGTGACAATGCCCTCAAAAACCAGTCGAGCATTCCTCCTTTAGCCTAGCCGGTGTACTGGCCGCCGGCAATCAGGGGCTGCAGGTAGGCCACGATGAATCCCAGGGTGTTCAGGACGATCCAGGTGACCACAATGCGCTTGAGCCAGCTGGTAGCTCATCCACAGCCCGCTGATTCCGGGAATAACACCATGCGACGATCAGGGCGATAGCGGCCACCGTCACCGCCACGATGGTGCTGATGGCCACCACCGTCCGTAGGTAGATCCTGCATGATGCTGGAGAACCTGTCCCAGATAGATGGTCTCTGCCAGCACCGGCCTCACCGACAGGCCAGCCCGCAGCCCAAGGCACCAGTAGGCTGTCCGCAGCCGGGTTGGAAGTGCTTCCACTCCATGTTCTCTACCTCCATTCTAATTTTGACAGCAAAAAGGCCGCCCCCTCAGATTCCTCTGAAAGTCGGCCTTTTCCTTTGTCCCAATTTGGTACGATACCAGTGTAGCACGTTTCCCTTTTTCTTGTCATCGGCGGGGAGTGTGTCATTTTTTTTCGCCATTTTGTGGGCGGGATGTTTCCTTCATTTCAAATTTCACCGTTTTTTAAACTCCCAATGGGCACCACATACACCATCATGCCTTCGGTAATCTCCGGTGCCAGTCAGTACCATGAGAAAAGATGGGGCATGCATCTTATCGGTATCAATTTTTTTCGCAGCCATGGATTTGAGGCTTCGCACGCCTTCTTCAATGAGTGTGTCACCGCCAAGTTTCATTTCAATGAGGCCGTATTTCCCATTTCGGAGGTGTATCACCGCATCACACTCTCCTGCCCATCTTTATCCCGATAATGATATACTTCTCCGTTTAGAGCATCCTTTCGCAAACACACGCAGGTCCCTGACGCAAAGTGTTTTTCAAAAAGAAATCCAAATGTGTGATTCACTGTCATTTGGGCCAATCCCCAAAGCAGCTGCAGCGATAGAAGGGTCAATAACATAGTAAAGGAGTGTCAGAAGAACGAATTGCAGTCTTAGAGCGCAGGTTAGATTCCATGCAGGCATATCTTCCACAACAAAGATTTTTCTGAGCGCATTGACATACGAAGCTACCGTTTCTTCACTGATCAGTCTCATCGTTTGCGGCGCGATCCTGCGCAATCACGGTATTTGGAACTTGTCCTCCCCCTTATTTCGTGCATAAGAACGCATGAGTCGACGAACCTTTTCCGGGTTTTTTTGTACATTGTCTGCCCGATTAATATCCGCGTGTACAACGGCATCGTAATAATCCATTTGCGGATCTAAGGCGATTTCATCGCGCATATCCACCGATTGAGGCCATCCACCTCTGCAAACAAGAAATGCCAAACGGTCTATACTGCCTGATTCATCAATTTCCGTTTTCCCTGTAAACAGTTCGCTTAAACCACATCCCCAGTTGAGTCCCCTGACTCATACAGGCCTCATTGGCCCTCATTGTTAGCCAGCTAAACCGACCAGTACCCGAATGGGTTATTTCCTCGGTATCAACAGGGACGGCAGCAGAACCGGCCAGAATAAACTGGCCAAGTTCGCCACGATGGTCTATACTTCAAAGCGAAATGGCATCCCCACAGTTTTCGAACCAAAGCCGTCATCATTCGTCGATCAATCGTGGAACTGCGCCGTTTAATAGGCGCCTTGGATTTAGTTCCGACATGGTGATATTTTGTTCTTTTTCCTTTCTGTCATCCATATACAAAACACTAGCAGAAAATTGTTCTGCAGTTGTGGTTTTACCACACCACTTAGGCCCCTCAATTAAAACGGCGCCTTTTCCTTCCAGTTTTTCGCTTCAGTATTTCATCAGCAAACTCTTTTCCTATATCTTCTTCACGCAGGATGCCTCCTCTCCTCTGATACTGCCCTTATATTATGCGCTAAACCATTCAAAAAGCAACGTTTTTCCGATGATTGGCGAAATATTTTTCCGACGATTGGCGTGATTTTATTCCGCTTATTGTACCAGTCAAGGAAAGTAGTCATGAGTCCAACACTTCCACAAGTCCCACCAACTACCCAGCTCCTCCTCCGGCACCGACCACAGCCGGATGGAGAGGATGGAATGGCTTCCTCCCGCAGCCGGTAATACTGCCGGGGAGGACAAGTCCAAGCAAACATCCAGTACACTTACGTTTCAACAGGAAATCCACAATTATATTTTTTCTGCCGGATACCGCCCGGTTGATGCGCAGCAGCAAGTGTCGGTAGACAATACCAGTTTTTCATAGTTGTCTGAAATCCCTCTAGAGGCCGAATTCCCGCGTCCTGTGTTTCCGGGGTGGTACATAGCACACCTGAATGTAGAAGTCGCTCGTCTGCCCGGCTTGCTACAAAGTCCACTTCTGCCACATCTTGCTTTCCAATATGGACCGTCCAGCCACGGCGAAGAAGCCCAAATACACAATGTTTTCCAGAACCCAGCAATATCGTTGTCACGGTATCCGATGACTGCATGGCGCAAACCAAGGTCAGAGATAATACTTCTCCTGCGTTTCAAAATACGTTTCCCTTTGATGTCAAAGCGCACCGCTTTATGAATGAGAAAAGCGCTCTCCAAAGCTCGCCAGATAATTGTACACTGTTTCGGCACTCAGCTTCCGGCCTTGGTTTTCAAAAAATCCGTGATGGTTTTTGCGGAAAAAGTGTTCCCAATATTGTCCATAAGATAGGCAATCACACTTTCCAACAGCGCGCGTGTCCCGAATCTTTATTCCGTGCGATCACATCTTTCAGCAGCACTGAGTTGTAAATGTCATGAAGATACTGCATAACACGGGTTTCTTCCCATTTCATCTGATGAAATCAGGAAGACCTCCAAACCGCAGAAAAATTTTGGCAAATTGCTCCTGCTGGGACAGGTAAGATTCTTCCGATTCTCTGCGGCAAAATCCAAATATTCCCGGAACCAGGGGATATACACGAATCTCCACATAGCGGCCCGCCAGCAATGTAGCTAGTTCTCCAGACAGAAGCTTTGCGTTAGACCCGGTCACATAGATGTCACAGTCAAGGTCTACTGAAGGGAATTGATGGCTTGCTCCCAAGAGTCCACCTCTTTGGATTTCGTCTAAGAGGATATAGACCTTCCCCCTGCGCACGATCCGCCCGCTTACAGACCTCTTGATAAAGTGCTCGGTAGTCCTTAAATGCTTCATATCGAAGGGACTCAAAATTCATGGAGATGATGTTCTGCTCCTGGACGCCCCGGCGGCGGAGTTCTTCCCGAGTCAGCTCCAAAAGCGCACTCTTTCCGCAGCGGCGCATTCCCGTGATAATTTTCACCACAGGTTTATCCATGAAATCCCGAATTTCCTGCATATATCGTTCCCGCTGAATCATGGTAGCTCACCTCACAATTTTTCTCTTATTATAGAAAAGTCGGAAGAAAAAATTCAAGAGTTTCTCTTACAAAAGAAATTTTTTCAGAATTTGTCGCAAAAATTTCTTTCATGATGCTGTTTATAAAGGGTGGATTACACCACCAAAATTACATCATGACTGCGGCTCATTTGGGCGAATGAAAAAGACAGTTGTGATGAAGGAGGATGCCCTCACACCTACTCGCACCTGCCAACCACACATTCCCACAAAGGAGGCCGCTATGGAACTGACCTATTCGTTATGCGGGGACTACCTGATCCCCAACCTCGCACTGAAGACACGAAGGAGTATCACATCGGCAAGTATGGACGGATGCGACACGCCTATCTAAAGGAATCGTCCGGCCATTTACAGCACATTGCTGCTCACGGAAAAACTCTTTCCCCATTTGGCGGAGATTGACGCTGCCTGCAAAACCCGGCTGGACATCATCGAGACTGCCATGATGCGCCGGGAAGGGCGTGACTTTCGAGGCACTGAAAGCCGCCGATCCAGATGGAGTGAGGTGCCGGATGAACAGCATCCACAGCCGGGCAGAGGAAACCATCCTACACGAACTTGTTTACACGGAATAAACAGCAATGCCCTCACAGCAAAGCCGTATAAGTCCTGCCGTGAGGCATTTTTTTATTTCAGCAGTTTCCAGTATCCTTTGCGGTCGGAACCGGATACGCTCAATCAGACCTTGCTTCTTTCAGCTTTTTCAGTCGGGCAGCTACCGTTTTCCGCAAGCTGACGCAATCGTTCGCCCCGGCCAGCTGCGGCATGGTATAGCCAGGTCTTCCGGCAAGGACGCAGGCGGGCGCGGCAGCTGCGGGAGCTGCGGCAAACGGCGCGAACGCAGGTGCGGCGGCGGCCGCAGGTGCAACTACCCCCCAACTTGACGAAACCACGCGTGAAACAATGCGTGAAACCATCATCGCCGCTAGTCCCGAACTGACGCAAAGCCAAGCAGCAGCTCGACCAGGCGCAATCGCAATTGAACGAGCAGAAGGCAAGTACCGAACATACGCTGAAAACCAAGGAGAAAAGAACTGAAAACCAGCATTCCGCAAGTGCGCTGGTATGTGCAGGACCGGCAGTCGCTCGGCGGGTTCAGCGCGCTCAAATCCGACCTCGACTCCATCCAATCGCTCGGCAACGCGTTCCCGATTGTGTTCCTGCTGGTGGCCGTGATGATGAGCCTGACCGCCATGGCGCGCATGGTCGAAGAGGACCGCTCGCTCATCGGCACGTACGTGGGGCTCGGCTACGGGCGGCTGGCGGTCGCGTCGCGCTACCTGCTGTTCGCGTTGCTCGCCTGCCTCATCGGCGGCGGCCTCGGCCTGATCGCCGGCTTCCTTGGCATTCCTGCGTTCCTGCTGGTCGTATTGCAAGGCATGTATGTGATGCCCGGCCTGCGACTGGAATACGACTGGCTGTACGGCTCGCTCGGCATCGCGCTGTTCGTGGTCGGCGTGCTCGCCGCCACCATCTACGCGTGTGTGCAGGAAATGAGGCAGACGCCCGCCGCGCTGATGCGTCCGAAAGCGCCGCGCGCCGGCTCGCGCATTCTGTTGGAACGGATTCGGCCGGTTTGGAATCGCATCGGCTTCCTCGGCAAAGTGACCGCGCGCAACATCTTCCGCTTCAAATCGCGCCTCATCATGACGGTCGGCGGTGTGGCCGGCTGCACCGCGCTGATCGTCTGCGGCCTGGCCATCAACGACACCGTCGCAGACCTCGGCATCAAGCAATACCGCGACATCTACCAGTACGACCTGATGGTGGTTTCCGACGATTCGGACGCGTCGGCGATGCGCACGAAGGTCGCGTCAGACGGGCGCGTCACGTCATCGCTTGACGTGCGTATAGAGTCGGGCGATTTGACGGTTGCGGGCAGTGGCGACGGTGACAGCGGCAAGGCCGGCAGCAGCGGCAGCGAAAGCATCCAGCTGGTCGCGGTGCCGGAAAAGCATCTGTCCGATTTGGGCGAAATGGTCACGTTGCAGCCGGTCTCGTCCGGCATGCTGGGCACGTCCGGCGTCGGCAAAACCGGTTCGCTGAAACTCGATGACGATGGCGTGATCGTCGCGCAGTCGGCGGCAAGCGCGCTGGGCGTCAAGGCCGGTTCCAAGGTGCGACTGACCAACGGCGACGGTGTGCGGGCGACGGCGAAGGTGGGCGCGGTGAATCGCAACCTCATCGGCTCGGATGTGTATGTAAGCGAAACCTACTACGCCAAGCTTTTCGACTCGAAAGACGCGAAGAACACCAAGAATTCCAAGAGTTCCGAGGATTCCGAGGCTCTGACGTGGAACGCCATGCTCGCCAAGCTTTCCGGCTCCGACACTTCGCAAACCGACTATGCGGAATCGCTCGAAGAGGACAGTTCGGTGATGAAGGCCGTAAGCTGCGCGCACATGGCCGACAGCTTCAAATTCGACCTCATGGGCGCGGTGGTGGCGCTGATCGTGGCGCTCGCTGGCGGTCTGGCGCTTGTGGTGCTGTTCACGCTCGCCAATACGAACGTGTCGGAACGCGTGCGCGAGATGGCCACGCTCAAGGTGCTTGGCTTCTTCGACCGCGAAGTGCACCATTACGTGAACCGTGAGATGATGATCCTCACCGTCATGGGTGTGATACTGGGCCTGCCGCTCGGCCGACTCGTCGGCGGCATGCTGACGATGGCGCTCAACATGCCCTCGTTGTATTTCGAGGTGGAGGTCAAGCCGCTGAGCTACGTGATCGCGGCCGTGGCGACCATGGCCTTCGCGCTGCTCGTGCAGCTGTTCGTCAACCCCGTCCTCGACCGCATCGACCCCATCAGCTCCCTCAAGTCCGTGGAGTAGCGCCCCTCCGAAGCCCTCTCAGTTCTTCGGGTAGCGGTAGTTGTGAGGGAGTTGGGTGGTGAGCTGCGGGTCGAGGCCGAGTTCCTTGAGTTGGCGGTCGATTTCGAGGCGCGCACGTTCCACAAGTTCGGCGCGACGGCTGTCCAAACCGTTCAGCCCCTCCTGCTTTTCCAGCGATTTCAACGTCTCCGCCATACGCTTGAGCCGGTCCTGATGGTGCAGCAGCGCACGTACCTGCGCATGTTCACGTACGATCGTCCGCCAATCGGATGGCGTGTGCGCAATCTCCCGAACCGCGGTGACCGGATGTACGTCGGCCACCTGATACGTGATCGAGCCGAGCAGCGGCATCAGGAACACCGTAATCGCGCCGGCTGCGACCAGTGTCGACGCGGTGTCGCTTTGCATGGTGCCGACCTTCACCGCCAGCGACGTGACGGCGACGATGATCGGCAGCGCGGTCGTGCAATACAGGGCTACGGTGACGCGGTGATGCGATGACAGCGGATTCTTGCGTTTGTCGAGCGATAGCGCAACATATACGGGCACCGCGCGAATCAGCATGAGCATGACGATGAACGCGACGAGCAGTGCGGGCCGGCCTGCCACGGCGCGCACGTTGATCGCGGCGCCTGACACCACAAAAAATACAGGAATGAGGAAGCCGTAGCCGACACCCTCCAACTTCATTTCCAGCGACTTGCTGCCGTCGGGGATGATGTAACGCAGGATGAAGCCCGCGGCGAACGCGCCGAGCACCGCGTCAAGTTCGAACAGTGCGGAAATGGTGACAAGGAAGATGAGCAGGAATGTGGTCAGTCGCATGAGCGTTTGCGATGACGTGTTCGCATTTTCTGTAAGGAAACGGTACAGGCGATGGCCGGTTCTCAGTGCTTTCGTAGGTAGCATCGCGCACAGTAGGCAGATGGCAAGGAACGCGCCGAGCACGAGCATGGTTTGCCAGCCGGTTCGGGGGATAGCAGCAGATGGCCATGGCGCGATTGGGCCGAGTTCGCCCCACGTTCCGTACGAGATGATGGCGTCGCCGATGGGGTGCCTTTCGAGGTTGCGTTCCTTGAGAATCGGCATGAGCGTGCCGAGAGCGGTGGTGGTGAGTGCGATACCGTGGCCACGCCGTTGATGCCTTGCTTGGCGAAGAACGGAAGGAATGTCACGACCAGCCAAGCGAGGCCCAGCGTGATCACCCATGTAAGCAGTCCGACTTTTCCTTGATGTCCGGCGAGCCGTTTGGGGTCGATTTCGTAGCCGGCGAGCAGGAACAGGAACGCCATGCCGAGCTCGCTCAAGAGTTTCACGGCGTCGTTTACTTCGATCACGCCTAGTCCGTACGGGCCGAGCGCGGTTCCGGCGGCGAGCAGCAGCACGGTTTGCGGAATGAACTTGCCCGGGATCAGCTGCGCCACGATTGGGCTGACGGCCGCCACCGCCATGATGATGGTTAATGAAACGAGCTCTTGCGTCATGTTTCCAGCCTAGTGAGTCTGCGTGACGGTGCTCGGATACGCGGTGACCCCCCATGACGCGCTGGGGGGGAGGTTAAGTTTTTTGTTAATTTTATGGGGGGGGTCTATGAGCTTTTTATTATCCGTGGAAAATGGCGGGACTGTTTTGTTTGAAGGTTGGTCCCCTTTTTCGTTGAAGGGGATGGGTTTTTTTTCGTTCGAGGGTTTTAACGAGGGTGTTAATGGAAAGAGCCCGATATGATGCTGAATCGAGCTGTTTAGGCGATTTAGGGGGTGTAAAAAATGATTGATGGCAAATTCACAGCAAAGGAGCGTGCGTATCTGGCCAGCCTGCCAGCGGTCAAAAAGCGTGAGCCCATCCCATATCCGGTATACCGATCGCTTTAAGGTCGAGGTCATGTGCCGGTACAACGCGGGCGAATCGCCGTCGGCCATCTTTCGGGAGGCGGGTCTCGACCCCCAAGCTGATCGGCTACAAGCGCGTGGAACGGTGCATCGCGCGCTGGAAGCAGCAGGAGGAGCGGAACAAGCGCAGGAACGAACATACGAACCATTACATGCAGGATTGTGATGACGAGCTGGAAGCCATCGAACTGCGCGGAGACGATGTGGATCAGTCCGTGGTGGATCTTTATGGCGCTGGCGCGGCAGGGACGTCGGGAAGCGACGTCGCGACGAGAAACGTTGGCGCGTCGGGAAGCAACGGCGTGCAATCGCAAGGCTCGGACAAGTTGCAGGAATCGCGCGCATCGCAGGATATGCTATCGAAACTTGCACAGGCACAGCTGACCATCAACAAATGCGACATGCTGATAGCCAAGCAGGCGTTGCGTATCGACGAGCTGGAACGCGTGCTGCGGAAGTTCATCCAGTGATGCGTGCGAAACGTATGAAAAACATGGAACGTACGGAAGGCGCAGAACCGTCTTTCAACGAGATAATCGACGTTTCCGACGACATGCGCAGACGGCGTGGCCGTCGTAGGAAAACCGTCGCCATGCGTGTCTCCGCGGCACTGCTGATCGTCATCGCAATCTGTATCGGCGGATTCCCGACGATGCTGCAATACCGGTCGGCACACGAACTGTCGAACACGTCGGACCAATCCGCACGTGCGGTTGCGGGCTGGCCGTATCCGCAAGCGGACGACGCAATCGCAGCGGCCAAGGAATACAACGAACGGCTTGCCACATCGGGGCAGCCGATTCTCGGCGAAGCGAAAGACCCGTTCTCCCAGGTGCAGGGCAGTTCGCGGTCCAGCGAATCCGGTTCCAACGAATCAGACAGCGCCAGCGCCAAAGATACGGAATATCAAAGCCTGTTGGATTCCGGCAGCGGTGTGATGGGCACTATCCGCATTCCGAAAATTTCTGTGAAACTGCCGATCTACCATGGCACGTCGCAGTCGGCACTCGCGTCCGGTGCGGGGCATTTGTATGGCAGTAGTCTGCCGGTGGGCGGCAAGGACACTCATGCCGTAATCACCGGGCATCGCGGACTTGTGGACGCGATGATGTTCACCCGATTGGATGAAATGCGCGTCGGCGACTACTTCTACATCGAAGTGATGGGCCGCACGCTCGGCTACCAGGTGGACCGCATTTCCGTAATCGAGCCGAATGACACTTCTACGTTGAAGATCGTGCCCGGCGAGGACCGGGTGACGTTGATGACCTGCACGCCATACGGTGAACACTCACCGATTACTGGTTTCAGCGGTGCGTGCGCCGATTCCTGGAGTGGTTCCCGAGGAACGGAATGCGGCGAAGGACGCGCGGACGATTGCGATTGCGGCCGCGGTGGCCACATTGCTGCTTGGTCTGTTGCTGGTTTGGCTGCGCAGCCGGCCGTGGCATATTCGCAGACATGCGGCTTGGTGGCCGAAGCGCGGCTGACGTGGCTACTGCATGAAGGCGTGTCTGACATGCAATTTGAATATAAAACGTGGTTGGCGCACAAAAATGCGTGATTTCCATTATTGACTAATGGTTACGAAAGTATGAAGAAGCGTCATTTTGGTGATTATCCCATCGTTTCTTTGCGGTGACGTCGGGTGCTTTTCGCGGGTGACTTGTGTTGCAATTCAGCAATTTCCATCGATTGTGCGATACCCGACTTTCCCGCACTTAGGGTGTACGCATGGCGGTCCCTTTTCCTCTAACTTCCAGAGTTGAAGCACTGTCAGGATTATTCGGGCACGTAGAAGATGTCGCAAATCCTGGCATGAAGAGAGGTTGCGCGTCGTGAGACGTGTGATTGCACGGGATTAAGGGGATGCTCATGAGGCATGCACATGAATATAAGGCGAAGCCCAGGGGAGGACTTGCCAAACGTATAGTGGCTGTGCTCGCATCGGTCGCCATCTTGAGTGGCATGGGCTACGCCACCTCCGCCGCTCTTGCGGAAGATACGCCGGCCACTGTGGAAACCACCACGGATCAAAGCGTGACTACTACTAACGAGTCGACTGATGGCAAAGAATGTTACGGACGGCACGGATGCGGACAATGCAGGCGATACTGCCACCGGTACCGCAGACACTGAATCCGATACCAACACTGGTGCGGATGCCGACGTGAACACGGCGAATGCGGCAAATGTCGGAGATGCTACATCTTCGGATGCGAACTCGCAGACTGATACCACCGCACAGTCCAATCCGCAACCTGTCAACGCCGCGCAAAATAGTCCTTCTGCAGTGGCGGATGTTACTGATTCCAACTGTATTTATGCTGGAACGAATGCTTTGCAGCGCGTGTGCTGGCTTGATATGTCCAAGTTCAACTCAAAGACCGCCAAAACAAACGCCGGACAAAAAATGACCGTGAATCTCGGCGGCGGCCTGACCATGTCATTTATCGCGCATTATTCCGGCAATCGTACGGTCGCCGCCAGTGGAGTGCCAACGTGGGATAATCGTGCAGCACACCCAGGTGAAGCTGGACATCACGCAATCTTCGGTGTTGAGGGATATTCTGATTTCCCGACCGGAAGCAAGCCCGCGCTGTATCAAAACGATGGATATCAGAACGATTCGAAGATACGGCTTTCAGATATCACCATTAACGGTCAGGACGTAGCTAATCTGCAGTATTCGTTCGTTATGGCGGATGCGGAAAGCACTAACAAAAACGAGCAGATGGTGTACACCTCCGATTCCGCGATTACGCAACTGGGATTTTATCCAACAGACGATAGCAATTACGGTTTCTGTGAGCCGCAATCTTCGAATGACAAGAAAACTATAACTTGCACGGGTAAGGATGGGGACGGCGTGCCTCAAGGCATTCGTCTGTATACAACGTCCGCTCCAACTCAGGTTTCTATTGAGATGAAGAACAGTGGTCCTGGCTCTAGGCAGGGTGCGGCGTTCGGCGTTATTTTCTCGCAGGCTGTTGCGAAGATCACTGTAAACGGTTTGGCCAGTGGTGATACGAGCACAACATTTAGGGCTGGTGTTTCGAATAATGAAGTCGGAAGTCTTGAATCGGATTCGATCTCGTCGAATACGGCAGAGAGCAGTACTTTACCGATCCTCGCTAGCGCAGGTGTATCGAAAACAGTTCGCTTCTACTTGGAAGGTAATCCGTGACTGGTCTAAGTATGACGACATTCGAAGGTACTGACAATGGCAAAGGCTGTTTCCAACTCTGCGATTCAGATAGATGAAAATGAACGTCATTACGTTGACATGACTGTTGCGGCTGATCATACGGTGCGGGGCCACTTCACGGTGACTGCCCATCCGGATCCTTTGGGAGCGCCGGAACATCATAAGACCATCACCAAGAAGAATGGTGCCAACGATACGTACACGTTGAACCTCAACGTGACGGGCAAGCGGTCCAGCACTTCGCAAACCGTCTCCCCCAGCCAGTCGACATCGCACTAGTGCTCGATAACAGCGGCTCGATGGCCTACTGCATGAATGGTCATCAGTCCTCCTTCCTCGACCCGTGCGGAGGCGATAATGTTGTTCGCTCTGCAGCGCTGAAGGCGGCAGTGACCACTTTCTTAAATGGCGTTGATACGCAGAATAAGACAATCGCAAACGCTGCTAACAAAGTACAGGTTTCGTTGGTGAGCTTTGCTGAATCTGCATCTACGCTAAGCGAACTTACGTCTGACGTAACGACACTGAAAAAGGGGGTCGACAGCTTAAATCCCGAGGGTGCCACTAATACTGCGGCTGGTTTCAGCAAAGCTAAGTCCACCTTGGATAAGGACACGCGAACTAATGCAATCAAGTATGTAGTGTTCTTTACCGATGGTGTGCCGACTACGGATAGGACATTCAACAGTACTGTTGCGAACAAGACATTGACGACCGCTAAGCAACTGAAAGATGCGAATGTTGGTGTGTACAGCGTAGGCATCTTCTCTGGTGCTAACACGAGCGTAACTTCGTGCAATCGGCGGTCAGATGAGACATGCAAAGGCAATGTGTTTATGAATGCGGTGTCCAGCAATTATCCGAATTATGGAAGTGTTGCTTGGGATAATTCGTCTGGTGTAACGCTTAGTGGCGGCTCGAACAAGGGCTACTACAAGACCGCCAGTACGGCTTCTGAACTGTCGAAGGTTTTCGAAGACATTCAGCAAACTATTACGACCACCAACGGATATACCGGCGTGACCATTCAGGATACGCTGTCGGAATATGCTGAATTTGCTGATGCCAAGCATGCAGAAACCGCAAAAGTGGTTACCAATGATGGCGCTAACGTAACTGCGGGATGGAATATCAATGTGAGTGGTAAGACGATTACCGCATCGCCGAAGAGCACGGAGCCACTTCCTAATGGTGTGACTTACACGCTGCAGTTCGATATCAAGCCTACGCAGAAGGCGTATGACGATTATGCGGCGAGCAAGAACGATGGAAAAGATGGCTACAACGGTGTGATTGGTAGCGCAGATTCCGACGCTGCCGGTAATGCCACGTCTGCAGGTAAGCCTGGTTTCTACACCAACGGCAGCGCATGCTTGGCCTACTCGGGTGACGGCGAAACGCACGACTGCAGTGATACGCCTTATACGGAACACCCTGTCGATCAGGTCAAGACCGGTGCCATCACAGTGCAGAAGAAGTGGGTTGATGCTGATGGCAAGGCGAGCTCAGAAGGCAATCCTGAATCGGTGACATTTACACTGCAGATCGACGGAAAAGATTCGAAACGCGAAGCTGTGGCAACGGCTGGCACGGAGTGGAAGGCATCCTTCGAAAACCTAGCTCCCGGTCATCACACTTATAAGGTGATTGAAAAGGCTGTTGAAGGCTACGAAACTTCTTACGAGAGTCAAGAGGTGAGAATCACTGCCGACAAGCTGTGGGAAGCCGATTCCAACGCGAATAGGGCTGACAATGTGAAGGGAGTGGACGGTCACTGTCACTAACACTCACAAGAAGTCGACTCTGGCTGAGGGTTCAATCAAGGTGTCCAAGAGCATCAGCGGTCGTGAATGGAAGAAAGATGACTCCTTCAACTTCGCCATTGCCGGCACGGATTCAACTCTGAACACTCCATTGCCTGATTCAACTTCCATCGCGATCGGCACGAATACCACAAATCACGAGGCGAGCTTCAACAAGATCGAATACAAGACCGCTGGCACCTACACCTACACGGTGAAGGAAACCAAGCCCACCAACGCCATTGTCGGCCTGCACTATTCCCAGGCGGAATACACGGTAACCGTGACGGTTCCTGCCGATATGGGCACGCCAACAGTGAGCATCAAGCAAGTCAAGGACGACAACGGCAAGCCTGTTAATAATCAGTCTGCGAATGTCGCCAAATTCACCAATACGTATGTGGCGGTATCGGCGTTGCCCGTTGACGGGCGGAACCACGGATCGTCAATGGCTGCTGGTTGGTGGGTCGATCGGCGGACTCGCAGTACTGCTTATCGGAGCGGCCGAAATCTGGAATAACAAGAAGCGACTCGTCTGAGTTGCCGTGCGAGGCCGGAATGCCTACCAGCTTGAGGGCATTCCGGCCGGCAAATCAAAATTTGCGGATCGCGGGAGCAAGTTGGGTTCCCGCCTCCCGCGATTGCAAAAACAAGTAATCAAACAATAAGGAAGAGAGATTCTCATGAAGATGAGGAAACTTTTCGCCGGCATCGCCGCCGCGGCGACGCTGCTGGGTGGCATGGCCCTGGGCGCAACCAGCGCACAGGCCGATGACGCTATGGTAACGGACAACGCAACGTTCACGTTCACCGCGGAAACCGAAGAGCAGTTGACCCACGCTAATCTGGCCGCATACAAGATTGGCGATTACGTCCAGTACGGTTCTGACCAGAGCGTTGCCTACGGTGTGGTGACGAACTCCGCCAATAAGGCTGCCGTTGACTCCGCGTTGAAAGCTGCCGGTGTGGATACTGCGGATCCTAAGGTGGACCATCTGGCCGCAGCCCTGAATGCCGGCACTCTGGATATTTCTGCGACTCGTCCATGGGACAAGACTGCGAATGGTAATGCAAGCACTACCCGTGCATTTGCTAATGCTCTGGAGAGCGAAGGCAAGCTGGCTTCCAGTCAGAAGGTGACGCTGGGTGCTGCGACTACCGTACAGGGAGGGTATTCTGCCTCTGTGAACCTGCCTGCTGGTATCTATGTGTTCATTGATTCCGCGGCTGCCACTGAGTCTGTGACCAAGGCCATCCCGATGATTGTTGCTTCCGGCACGGTCAACACCGGAAAGAAGGCCTTGACTGATCCGATTCAGGGCGCCAACACCGTGAACATGAAGAACACCAACAACCCCGGAAAGACTAAGACGGTCGGGGAGCCTTTCGCCGCCATCGGCGACACTCTGACCTACACCCCTTACCGGTACTATCGCGAACCCGGCTCCGACCGAGTTCAAGTTCACCGATAAGCCGGGCAAGGGTCTGACCATCAAGGCTGGTACTTTCAAGTTCTATGTGAATGGTGAGGAGATTTCTGCTGAAACTGCTGCATCTGACTTCACTGTTCCGACTGCGGATGTGACCGGTGGCGACAACGCATCTTTCAATGTCAAGGTGAATGATCCGTCCAAGTATGCAGGCAAGACCATCAAGGTCACCTTCCAAGCAGTGATTAATGATAAGGCCGATGCTGAGAATGGTGTTGTCAACAAGCTTGACAACTACGGCACTGACGTTGAAGCCCCTACCAAGTTCACCGGTTTCAATTTCACCAAGGTGGATCCTGATGGCAAAGGCATTGAAGGCGTCACCTTCCAGGTGAAGGATAAGGATGGCGTTCCGCTGTATTTCGTGAAGCAGGGGGACGGTTCCTACAAGAAGGCTGCTTCTGCTAACACTCAGGGCGCAACTACTGATGTCACGACTGGTACTAACGGCCAGTTGTCCTTCACCGGTCTTGATAAGACCAAGACCTACACCGTCACGGAAACTGAGCGTGCCAGCGATGCCTATCTCGACATCATGCCGAGCTTCACTGTGTCTTTCAACGAGGAGAACGGTTCAGCTGTTCTGGCTAAGACCACCACTTCCGATCCGTGGGGCCTGGTCAACACCACCGCCAAGACCGTGAAGAACATCAAGTCCATCACCCAGCTGCCGCTCACCGGTGCTGCAGGCACCACGCTGTTCACCGTTGTGGCTCTGCTCGTGGCTGGCGCTGGCGTGACCATCGCCATCAAGTCTCGTCAGAACGCCGAGGCCTGATCGCCCATCTCTGACGGTATTCGTTAAGAACGCCAATTCGGAGTGATTTAAGGTCGACCCATTATGGGCCGGCCTTTTTTTGTATTGCTCTGTATTTCATGTGGGATTGCTTGGATTGCGCCATATTACGTTGCTTTGGACGTGCCACCCCGATGTGGGTGGGCATTGCATTTTTCGAGGGTATAAGGAGTTTCGGTGGGATGTGTTGCAACAAACGGAATCTGGAAACGTGAACCGTTATGGGGGCTGTTAGTCAGGGGAGTGAAGTGGGGGTATTGCACGGAAGGAGAGCCATAGAATCGCAGGCACATCCGCAAAAGAAAGCAACGAAGCATCAATGGGAGGTATTGCGATGTGCAGTGGGGGAGCATTCAGTGACGAGGAGATTCAGCTGTTGCGTGGATTGCCGGCTGTTTCCAATGTGACTCGTGATCGTATCACCTATTCCGACACATTCAGACAGGTGTGCACCATCCGATATCTTGCGGGGGAATCGCCAACCAAAATCTTTCGTGAAGCGGGTTTACCGCCGGAACTTGTCGGATACAAGCGTATCGAACGTAGCGTGGCGCGCTGGAAGGAAGCTGCCATCAAATCCGTGAACGGCAGCAACACCATGACCGATGGTGAGATCATAGCGCAGCTTGCGGCGCGGTATAAGCGTGCGTTGGCGACGAGGCGGAGTCTTGAAGACATCGCCAATACGGCCACTGAGCCGAAGCCTGCCGCAACGGCTGCGTCGAATGACGTTCATCCGTTGTCTCTCGGACTGTTCGACGGTGATACGGCCGGCATTATTATCAGGCAGCAGGCTCGTCGTATCGACGAGCTCGAGCGCGATGTGGTGAGGTTGCGCAACAAGCTGGACAAGGAAGTCGGGCCCAATCCTGCCTCCGCTGAGGCCTGACTTATGCTATCTAGCTTATAGATGGCGGGTGGTTCGCCCCATTTGCCAGTTCGGGGGTGTAAATCATACCCCCGAACCGCCTATTCTCGTCTAGCACCCGCCATCTATAAGCGAAATACCTTTCCGCAAAGCCCCAAATCCGCCATCTATAAGCCAGATAGGCCCATCGGTTTGACCATGGGCAGACTCGGTTAGAGATGCTCTTGGCAAAAATGCCAATTTCGGCCTCCTGCAAGGGTTTTGCTGGGGGCTAACCCACGATTTGCGTAAGTCCTAACCCATGATTTGCGGAAAACGTGGTTCGCTCAGAGCTGTGGCCGGAGACCGTCCAAGTTCGACCGACATTATCGGAATCGTTAGGGAAGAAGGCACGCGGGCGGAGTGCAATATAATGTTCCCCTATGGCTGGCAGTTCAAGGGGCAAGACTGATGGCAGTTTTTCCGCATGGGAGCGCGCGCGGCGGGTCGAGAAGCGACGGTCCTCAGCAAATTAAGGACTTACGCGCCGACGATTTTTATGGCGATTCGCACGATGGCAACGACGGCTCGCGCGGTTCGCACGACACCACGCGCAACACGCGCACCTACGTTCCGCCGACGTTCGCCGAGGCGACCGATGTGTCCGAAGAGATTCGCGAGCGTCGCGCCGACGTGGGTAGATCCATTGCCCTGCGTGTGCTTGCGGCGGTGCTGATTTTCTCCGCAATCGGCATTGGTTTTTTCCCGAAAGTGCTGCAATACCAGTCCGCGCAAAAGCTGGCGAGCACGTCCGCCCGTTCCGAGCAGAGCGTCGCGGGCTGGCCGTATCCGCAGGCCGACGAGGCATTCGCCGCAGCTGGGGCGTACAACAAGCGTCTCGCCGAATCGGGGCAGCCGGTGATTGGCGAGGCTGAGGATCCGCTCGCCGAGTTGTACAACAACAATCAGTCCGACTCCAGCGACGGTTCCGGTTCCAGCTCGACGGGCGCAGACGCCACTGGCGATGGTAACAAGGATTCCGCTAGCTCCAAAGACGCGGAATACCAGCGTTTGCTGGATACTGGCGATGGCGTGATGGGTTCCATCCGCATTCCAAAAGATTTCTGTGGATTTGCCGATTTACCATGGCACGTCGGAGCAGACGCTTGCGTCCGGTGCGGGGCATTTGTATGGCAGTAGTCTGCCGGTGGGTGGCAAGGATACGCATGCGGTGATTACCGGACATCGGGGTTTGGTTGAAGCCTCAATGTTTACGCGTTTGGATGAGATACGGGTTGGTGATTACTTCTATATCGATGTGATGGGCCATACGCTTGGCTATATGGTGGATCGTATTACCGAAATCGAACCTAACGACACATCGCAATTGAAGATTACCTCTGGCGAGGATCGGGTCACGTTGATGACATGCACTCCGTACGGTGTGAATACGCATCGTCTGTTGGTTTCGGCATTACGTTCCGCCATTCCCGAAGAGATTCCCGCGGAGGATGATGCGGCAAAAGATGTGCGTGTGATTGCGGGCGTGGTGTCAGCTGCCACGTTGCTGGTCGGTTTGTTGTTGGTTTGGCTGCTCCGCTGTCCGTGGTATGTCCGTAGGCATGCCGCTTGGTGGCCAAAGCGCAACTAGGGGTTGATGGCGTTAATGTTGCACTTGACAGATGCTTTTTTGTCGGGGAAAATTCTGAAAGAGACATGACAACGTTTGCTTATAGTTTTTGCATCGCGATTTACGGGGGGGTAAGAAATACTCTAGAATCGCGATGATATGTGCGATTTCAAGGAAAGTATATCCCCTTGATTACCTCGTTGGGAGGGTATGTATCCCTCTGTTTTTCTCCTTAAGGTTTAGGCAACGAAGCGATTGTCGGACGGTAGGTGAAGCGAAGACGCATCAAATATACCGGTCGAAGGAGGAAGGTATTTCCCCGATCGCTTAACGGTACAAGGGGGTAGGCGTATGAGACACGTCTTTGAGCGAAACAGGGCGAGGGGCACAGGTCTGTTCACGCGTCGTGTCATTGCGGCCGTCGCGACGGTCGCAATGCTCGCCGGCGTGGGGTGCGTCACTGCTTCGTCAGCGGCGGCGGAAGATGCCACGGGAGCCTTGGAACAACAAATCGAGCAGCCGGTATTGCAAGAATCTGGGCAAGAGGATTCACAGCCGGTGGAACAAAAAATTTGATGGTGGGAGAAGAGCAGCCGTCAGAGCAAGAGCAGCCGTCAGATCAAGAGGCTTACCAGCAAGTCGAACAAGAAACGGAACAAGAAACGGAAGAAGAGACTGAGCAGTGGGTTGAGCAGGAGGTTGAACAACAATCTGAACAACCTGATGAGCAGCCAGTTACGTTGTCCGCTCAACCGATTGCGCGAGCAAATCGGGCGCAGTCGGTTGCGCAGAACGAGACCGGTTCTCAGTTGGGCGCTCCGGAGAAGCATAAGCGCATCAAGAAGAACGATGATGGCAGTTACACCGTGAACGTGGATGTGAAGGGCGCCGTCAACAGCACCACGGTCACCACCACCCAGCCGATCGACTTCACGCTGGTGCTGGATGTGTCCGGTTCGATGGACGATCCGATGAGTAAGACGGATCGGACCAAGCGGTTAGACGCACTGAAAGAAGCGGTTAAAGCATTTCTTGATGAAGCTGCGAACACTAATACGGAGGCCGGTTCCGAACTGGTTCACGTTGGACTGGTGAAGTTCGCCGGCAACGAAAAGGACAAAATCGGGGATGACACGTACCGAAGTGGTGGGTACACCTACAACTACTCCCAAATCGTTAGCGATCTGACTGCGGATATGAACGGTCTGAAGAACAAAGTCAGCAAACTCAAAGCCGCTGGCGCCACCCGAGCCGACAATGGATTCAATCTTGCGGCCAAGATGATGGGCAGTGCTCGAACCGATGCGAAGAAGGTCGTTATCTTTTTCACGGATGGTTCGCCTACATCGTCTAGTGGCTTCGAGGGTAAAGTGGCAAATAAGGCCGTCGAAGCTGCCAAGGAATTGAAAGATGGTGGCGCCACGGTGTATTCCATCGGTGTTTTTTCCGGTGCTGATCCCTCCTCGATCCAAGGTAACGAGAACCAGTTCATGCACGCGGTGTCCAGCAATTTCCCAAAGGCAACGAAATACAACCCGCGCGGTGAAGGGAATATCAAAGCCGGCTATTATAAAAGCGCGACGAACGCTTCGGAGCTGAATGCCATCTTCGACGAGATTGAGAAGAGCGAGACCACCACATCCGCATACACCAAGGTGACCATGGAGGACACGCTCTCCGGCTATGTCGAGCTTGCGGATAGCAACTACAAGGTCGTTGCCAAGGATGCTTCCGGCAAGGTGGTCTCCTTGACTAAGAATGTCGATTACACCTTGACGTATGACGCGAGCACGAAGAAATTCACGGTCGCATTCCTGAAGCCTCTGGTCAACAACGTGACATACACGCTGGAATACAACGTGAAACCCACGCAGAAAGCGTATGACGAGTATGCCGCCAACCTGAACGCCGGTAAGGATGGATATGACGGCGTAAAGGGTGACGCGAACACCGATCTGCCGGGAAACGCCACGTCCTCGAACCAGCCGGGTTTCCATGCGAACGATTCCGCGTGCTTGACCTATACGGCCGATGGCAAGACTCATGAGTGCAGGGAGAACCCGTATCCGCACCCGGTAATCCAGGTGGTGCATTCCACACTGCACGTCGACAAGCAGTGGAGCGGTAACGGCCAGAAGCCGGAAAGCATCACGGTGGATATCAAACAGGGCAACGATACCTATAAGACGGTCACGCTGAAGCGTGACGATAGCGGCAAATGGTCCACCGACGTGATTATTCCGGCAGGCGCCCAAAAGACGTACACGGTGACGGAAGTCGAACCGGACAGCCACTTGTGGAAGGCTTCCTACCAGCACAAGGTCGGCGATGGAAATCTTGCTGACGGCAATGTGGTGACGGTGCCGGAATCCATGGCATCGCAGAACGCCACAGTAGTCATCACCAACACGTTGAAGCAGACCATGCTGACGCATGCGATTGGCGTGCAGAAGGAGCTGAAGGGGCGCGATTGGAAGGATTCCGACGAGTTCACTTTCAAGCTGAAGGCAGACGATTCCAATCCAGACGCGCCGATGCCAGCTTCCTGCAAGAACCAGTCGGCGTGCACGGTGACGGTGAAACGCGATTCGTCTGACGATCACGTTGCTTACTTCGGCGACATCACGTATGACGCAGGTGAAGCCGAGTACACCATATCTTGTGACGGAGAACGCTGGTAATGCTTCCGCAATGTATTACTCGCAGGCGGAATACCGGGTGGTCGTGGGCGTGATGAAAGACGGAACGTCCGGTGAATGGAAGGCCGTTGTCAAATCCGTGACCCAGCTGAAAACCGATTATGGTGCCGCTGGTTCGAATTGGGATAGTACCCGGCCAATGCTGTTCACCAACAAATACATTTCGGCATCGTCGCTGCCATTGACGGGCCGCATGGGCGCGGAACGATGGTGGCAACTGGCGGCGAGCGGGATTGGCGTGCTGGCATTGCTCGCCGTCGCTGCGGCCGACCAGTGGAGACGCAAGAAGCGGCTCGGCTGAACAACACAGGATTTGCGGATCGCGGGGGCATGTTGGGTTCCCGCCTCCCGCGATTGCAGAACACAGTAACCAACAATTAGGAAGAGGAGATTCTCATGAAGATGAGGAAGCTTTTTGCAGGGGCTGGCCGCCGCGGCAACGTTGCTGAGCGGCATGGCCATCGGCGTCGCCGCCGCACAGGCTGATGATGCTCCATTGCTGCAAGTTAACCACGCACAGGAAGACCATACGTACACGCCATACAAGTTTGCCACGTTCGAGAATCCTGGCAATGGCTCGGTCGAAGTGAAAACGGTTGACGCATGGAAGGGAGCTGTGACCACCGCTGCTGACGCGGCTGATGGAAGTCACAACGGCATCCCGACAGAGTACAAGGATAATCCAGCCGCCTATGTGGCGACGTTCACTGCGGATCAGCTCCGTGTCTTCGCCAAGACCTTGGCTGGAATTACTCCGCCGGCAGGACCTGATGGTACTGGCCTGACCGTAACCAAGGAGCAGGCAAATACGAGCCAGGCGGTCAATGTGGACGGAGAAGGCTGGTATCTGGTGAAGGATACGTTCACCAAGGCTGGCGAAACGACTGCGACGTCGGGAACTCCGGCTGTGGTGGCCACCACCGTCAATGGACTGTCCAATCTGAGGATTGCTGCCGATGCGACGACCGGTCAGGGCAACATCACGACTGAAGGCCAGTTCAACGCGGAGAACGCGAATCCGACCGACGAGCCGCTCAAGTTCGCCCGGATGAATGACGTGGATGTGAACGGTCAGAGCGTAAAGGTGGGCGACACCGTGGACTTCACTGTGGCCGCGGAGGTTCCTCATGCTGCGGCTGGCTGGGATGCGTACCCCTTTACCATTACCGATATCGCGTCCAAAGGTTTGCGGATTGCGGAAACGAGTGACTTCAAGGTCCAGTTCAGAGATCATACTACTGTGAATCCCGATCTGTACACGATAACGCAGGAAGGCAATGCTCAATCCGGCACCACCACGACCATCTATTTTGCCGATGCCACAACGCTGGCCGGTAAGACGATCGTCGTGTCGTACCAGGGCACCGTCACCAAGGATGCGTTGGATGGCTTGAGCGGCAGTGTGGACAACAAGGCCACAATCACCACCAAGGATGGTACCAGCGGTGAAGGCAAGACTGTCCTTAAGACCTACGGTTTCCAGTTCACGAAGATTGGCAAGGAAGGGAATGAGGCCAAGCCTCTAGCCGGCGCCAAGTTCGTTGTCAAGAATGCGGAGGGCAAGTTCCTTAAGCAGGCTGAGGACGGTGCGTGGTCGTTTGTTTCCGATCAGAATGATGCCAAGACGTTCACTACTGAGAATGATGGTTTGGTGAAGGTCGCGGGTCTTGCGGCGGGAACCTACACGGTTGTGGAGACTCAGGCTCCGACCGGCTACGCCCAGAACTTCAGGGTCACTTTCAATGTGGAGATCACAGATGAAGGTCTCATCACCTTCGAGCCGGATGCCCTTCGTCAGGTCCAACAGGTCAATAACACCACTGCGAATGCCACCGCTACCGTGCTGAACGTCAAGTCTGTCACTCAGCTGCCGCTGACTGGTGCTGCGGGAACCGTGCTGTTCACGGTCGTGGCGCTGCTGGTGGGTGGCGCTGGCGTGGCTGTGGCGGTCAAGAGCCGTCGCCGCACGTACTGAGCGCATGCGTTCGGTGTGAGTGAGTTGTGAATTGACTCACGCGCAATAAAAGTCAATGCGGGCGGTTGTGGATATTCCATAATCGCCCGCATTGACGTGTGACCGACCGGTTGAAGTGATATACGGTCAGCAATATTTGAAAAGCTGCTTGTGAGAAGTCGGATATACACTTGCTTCATCACGGGGCATAGCAAAGGGGGTAAAACGATGCGCGGTGGAGGATCATTCAGCATGGACGAGCTCCAAATGTTGCGGGATCTGCCGGCGGTGGCCAACGTATCGAAAGACCGCATCACGTACTCCAACGCTTTCAAACAGGTGTGTGTCATACGGTATCTTGCAGGGGAATCGCCGACCAAAATCTTCCGCGAGGCGGGATTGCCGCCGGAACTGATTGGGTATAAACGTATAGAACGAAGTGTGGCGCGTTGGAAGGCTGCCGTCCTCAAATCCGTGAGTGGTAGCAGTAACATGAGTAACGGCGAAATCATTACGGAGCTCGTCAACCTGTATGTTCATGCGGTGACGCGCAAGGAGAAACTCGACGACATCGCAGGAATCGCCAATCCCGATAAGGCGAACATTGGAAATGCTCCGCATCCGCTGGACGGGGCGAACGTGTCGGGGGGGGGTATATATCCGCTGACGTGCCCGTCCCGTCCGATGCGGCTGCCATCGCCGTGCCGCCTGCACCTCTCAGCGCGAGCAGCGGCCTTGACAGCGAGACGGCGCTTGTCATCATCAAACAACAGGCTCGGCGCATCGACGAGCTGGAACGCGAAAACGAATCGCTCCGTGGCAAGCTGAAAACCTTGGCAAGCTGACTCCACCCGTCGCAAAGCGTTTTTTGGAAAAGATGCGAATCTGCCACATATAGCGCATTTCGCGGTGCGAACAACGGCGGAGATTGTGCGGTTGGCGCGGTAGGGTGTGAACATTATGACTTTTGGGAATACGAAAACCGGAAAAACTGGTACAAGCACGTCCGAAGCGACGGAAACCGCGCATATCAAATCCGTCGAAAGCCTCGACAAAGGCAACGACATGGAACGCGGCCTGAAAAACCGCCACGTCCAATTCATCGCCATCGGCGGCACCATCGGCACCGGCCTGTTCCTCGGCTCCGGCAAGTCGATCGCGCTGACCGGACCGAGCATCATCCTCGTGTACATCGGCGTGGGCCTCATCATGTTCCTGCTCATGCGCGCCATCGGCGAAATGATGTACAGCGACCCAAGCCAGCACACCTTCATCAACTTCATCACCCGCTACCTCGGCCGCGCGTGGGGCAAATTCGCCGGCTGGACGTACTGGATCGTGCTCATCCTGACCGGCATGACCGAAATCACAGCCGTCAGCACGTATTTCGTCACGTTCTTCGGTACGTTCGGCATAGACCTCAAATCATGGAAATGGCTTATCGAACTGTGCTTCCTCGTGGCGCTCACCGGCATCAATCTCATTGCCGTGAAAGTGTTCGGCGAGGCGGAATTCTGGTTCTCCATGATCAAAATCACACTGATTGTGGGTCTGATTGTCACCGCCGTGGTGATGCTGTTCCTCGGTTTCAGCTACCCGGCCACGCATATCGAAGGCGTGGACGGCACGGTTTCCGGTGCCACTGTGAGCCTTACGAACATTGCCGACGGCTTCCAGCTTGCGCCGAATGGCTGGATGAACTTCTTCATGAGCTTCTAGATGGTGTTCTTCGCCTACCAGCTCATCGAATTCGTGGGTGTGACCGTGTCGGAAACGCAGAACCCGCGCAAAGTGCTGCCGAAAGCCGTCAACGAGCTGATCATGCGCATCCTCATCTTCTACGTGGGCGCGCTCGTGGCCATCATGGCGATCGTGCCGTGGCGCAACTTCCATCCAGAACGCGGACGGCTCGTTCGGCTCCCCGTTCATCATGGTGTTTAAGTACGCGGGCCTCGACTGGGCTGCCGCGCTCGTGTTCTTCGTGGTGATCACCGCAGCCGCGTCGGCACTCAATTCGCTGATCTACTCGGCGGGCCGCCACCTATACCAGCTTGCGCAGGATTCCGAATCGCCCGCTATGCAGCGCCTCGGTGAGGTGTCGGATCACAAGGTGCCGGCGAAGGCGATTATCGTGTCCGGCTGCATGATTCTGTTCTCCCCGCTGATCAACGCGATTCCGGGCGTTTCCGGCGCGTTCGTGCTGTTCGCCTCGGCCGCCAGCGCCGTCGTGATCTTCATTTACATTCTGACGATGCTTGCTCACCGCCGCTACCGTCAGAGCACCGACTTCCTGCCGGACGGCTTCGTCATGCCGGCATGGCAGGTGTGCGACTGGATTGCGATTGCGTTCTACGTGTTCGTGTACGTCACGCTGTTCCTGTCCGCAGATACGCGCGGTTCCGCGATCGCCGGTCTGGTTTGGCTCGTTGCGTTCGGCGGCTACTGCCTGCTGCACGAGCGCTTCCAGAACCGCGACCTGAAGGCGGCTCTAGGGAAGTAGACGTATTGCCTGTCGCTGCGGTATGCGTGGCATGCGCGTGTTGCGCTACGTGCCGCGCATCCGACGAAAGAGGGTCGGTGGAAACCTTGCGAAAATGTGCGTTTCCACCGACCCTCGTCGTGTAATCGCAATAAAACAGTACGAAACGTTAGTGCACGAATCGTACGAAATCGGCGCGAATCAGCCGATGTAGTCGGCCTCGTTCGTCGGGCTGGACGGGACGGCGTGGTCCTCCGTAACCTTTCCCAGGCCGGACAGGTACGCTTCACGGCCCGCCTCGATCGCATTCTTGAAGGCGCGCGCCATCAGCGGAATGTTTCCGGCGGATGCGATCGCCGTGTATGCCATCACCGCATCCGCACCCATCTCCATGGCCTCCGCGGCCTGGCTCGGCCGGCCGATGCCCGCGTCGATGATCACCGGAACGTTGGAGTTCTTGATGATCACCTCAATGAAATCGCGTGCGCGCAGGCCCTTGTTCGAGCCGATCATCGCGCCGAGCGGCATCACGCAAGCCGCGCCCGCGTCCTCAAGACGCTTCGCCGCAATCGGGTCCGGGAACATATACGGCATGACCACGAAGCCCTCCTTGGCCAGCTTTTCCGTGGCCTTGATGGTCTCCTCGTTGTCAGGCAGCAGGTACTTCGCTTCGTGCTCGATCTCCACCTTCACGAAGTCCGTCTGGCACACCTCGCGCGCGAGACGTGCGATGCGCACCGCCTCATCCGCGTTGCGCGCGCCCGACGTGTTCGGCAGCATGGTGATGCCCTTCGGAATGTAGTCGAGCAGGTTGTTTTCGGTGGTGCGGCAGCGGCGCAGCGCCATGGTGACGATCTGCGTGCCCGCGTTCTCGATGGTCGCCTTGATGAGGTTCAGGTCGTAACGGCCGGAACCGAGGATGAAGCGGCTCGTGAACTTGTGCCCGCCGAGGATCAGCGGGTCGGCGTCGCCGGTGGCGATCTCGTCGTACGCATGAGCGTCCGGCTCAGGCAGGATCGCCGTGTTCGTGGTGGTGCCGACCAGCTCGTCGAGCGTGGCGTTCGGTGCGGCCGCGACGTCGGCGGCTGCGGTGGTGATGGTGTTTTCGGTGCTCATCGTCGGTTCCTTTCGTTGGGGTGTTTGGTGTTGCTGTTGTTGCGATTGCTGTGCTGCTGTTGTGTTGCCGTTGCGTCGCTGTTGTGTTGTGTGCAACGTGCGTTTGTAATCGCAATAAAAATTTCGATTACGGCAGTGGAGTAACGTAGCAGTGCGTCAGGCGTCTTCCTCGCCGAGGATCAGTCGCGTGATCATGTTCGCTTCGTGGCAGGCGACCACGCCCACGCGCGGGCGCCATCAGGCCGGCACCCGGTACCGGAGCCGTCTCGCCATCGCCACAGAAGTAGAAGTTCTTCGAAACGCGACGCGTGCTCACCAGGTTGGAGCTGCGGAATCCCGCCATTCCAGAAGCACTCACCAGCTTCTTTATTTGGCAGATTCTCAAGCACGGCATTCACCAGCATCGTCTTGTTTTCCGGCACGTCGAACGCCTCGCAGATGATGTCCTCGTTTTCGAACAGCGTCGGCACGTTCTCGTCGGTCACTTTCACCGTGTCGATGGTGATTTCGATGAACGGGTTGATTTGGCGCAGATTGCTGCGCAGCGCCTCCGTCTTGTACTGGCCGAGGTCCTTCAGGAAATACTGCTGGCGATTCAGGTTCGTCATATCCACGCGGTCGAAGTCGATCAAGTGCAGGTGGCCGACGCCGATGCGGGGTCAGCGCCACCGCGATGGTGGAGCCGAGGCCGCCGCAGCCGCAGATGGCCACGTGCGCCGCGTCGAGCTTGTCCTGCGTGGCGGCCGTGTGACGGTCGAGCAGGGCCGCGCGGATCTCCTCGCGGCTGACCAGGGTGGCCGGGTCGGGCTGGTTGTCGAAAGCGTGCTGGCGGGCGTCGATCTGCGCCTGCGATGCGGATGGTTCAAAAGTCATGGTTGTTCTCGTATTCTCGTTTCCGTTCGTATGGTTTGTTTCGCTGCTGTGCTCAGCCGCCCTGCACGAACGTGACGATTTCCAACGTGTCGGTGCCCTTGAGCTGCGTCTGCGCACGCTGGGCGCGCGGCACGATCTCGCCATTGAGCTCCACGGCCACACGGTCGGCGCGCAGACCGCGCTGCTCCACTAGTTCGGCCACGGTGATCGGCGTGGCGACGTCCTCTTCCTTGCCGTTGATGATCATTTCGGTTCCCTTCTGTATGTCAGGCCCCACGAGTGCCGTTCCCGCCGAAACGGACGTTCAGAACTGCTTTGTGGGCTTCCGAGCGTCTGCTTCCGGTGAATCGGACATTCACGGTTGGTACGAAAAAAGGGTCGCCGAAGGAACCGTACCCTATGAGGTGGTGCGCCCCTCCGTGACCCTAATCACGCGATATTCGGTTATCGCGAACGGAAATGAGATGCGCCTCGCGGCGCGAACAACCCGTCTCCTTACGGCGGCATTACCCGCATCAAGTCCTCGGTCGAAGCTCGTCGCTCCCTCTCAGCCTTTCGGCTCCCGTTCGGTTGTGCCCTCATCTTCCCGCACCCGCCCGACAACCCGGCGCGCGCTGTTTTGGGCAAAAAAGGTGGCGATTGTCTGCTGGAAGCGACACTGGGCGGCCGTACCAAGTCGTACCAAATCATAAGTATCAATATAATAAATCTTATATTAAATAATCGCCATAATATTGATAGTAACGATTCGTAGATAGGACTGAACGCAGCCATGAAGTATGTTCCTACGAAAGTGCGGCATTCGCTTCGTGTTTTGGGGGAGCATGCCGCGATCCAGCGCAAACTGCTGAATCTTACGATTGCGGACGTGGCGCAAAGGGCCGGGGTCAGCGTCAACACGGTGCGCAATGTCGAAAGCGGCAAAGCCGTGAGGACGGATTCCCTATTCGCAATTCTCAATATTCTGCAGCTTTTGGGACCGGCCGTGGACGCCACTGATCCGTATCAGACGCCACTGGGCATGGCCCGTGCCATTGACCAGCTTCCGCAACGGGTGAGGAGATAATCATGGTCGTGCAGCAGAAAATCGATGTCTACACAACCGTTGATGGGAAATCCGCGCTGTCGGGGGCACTGTTCGCAGGTGGCGGAAGCCTGACGTTCCGCTACGATTCGGGATATTTGGAAAACCGCAACGCGTACGATCTGGCACCATCGTTGCCACGTATGGCGGGGTCGATGTTCCATTTCGGCGACTTGGGGCCTTTTTCGGATTCCGCTCCGGACGGGTGGGGTCGGCGCTTGCTCAACCGCGCCCTGAAACGGACACGTGTGTCCGAAATGGAATATCTGCTGGGTGTGGATGACTTGACCCGCCAAGGGGCGCTCAGATATGTGGTCGGCGGAAACCGCCCAGGCGGATGGCAGCAACGTTCCTGTACTCACTGACCTTCCGGGGCTTTTGGACACTGCGGATGCGGTCGGAGAAGATCGTGAAGTTTCCGACGTTGCGCTGCGTCGCTTGTAACCAAAGCGACCGGGTCTTTGGGCGGTGCCCGTCCAAAAGCATGCGTGTACGATCGCGGCCACCTGAGGATGGCGAAGTTTCCGAAGCCTAATGGTGACGATTGGGATGTTATCGGCTGGGAAGGCGTGACTCTTGATTTGGCCAGATTGGCCGGTATCGACGTACCGGAATTTCGGTTGCTGGATATTCAAGATGGCGGTGGGACGCATAGGTCGGTGCTGTTGACCCAGCGTTTTGACCGGTTGCCTTCTTCTTGGAAGGCCCCCAGCATATGGCGCGTATTCCGTATATGTCGCTATGACGGCATTGGATTTGCGTGACGGTGATGGGGGGCTTGGCTTGATTTGGCGAAATACGCGCGATTGGCCGCATCTGGCGCTTATCGGGCAATGATCAACCGCGGAATCATGGCTGGTGGTGACGCTTTCTCCCCGTTCGGGGGTCAGATCATTGCGCTGAGGGCGTTGAGTCGCAAGGAGAAGGCGTCTCAGA
>VOFK01002388.1_pt1 | contig 29792 bp, 49 predicted proteins | sample 5384121 | NCBI WGS metagenome assembly VOFK01 (sample SAMN12384730, study PRJNA508395) | human gut metagenome | isolation source: healthy gut J | host: Homo sapiens | reverse complement strand
TAAGCTGTGGGGCTTCCGCCCCACAAAAGGTATTACCGACTTGCAGTACATCCCGAACCTGTGGATCAACCACTTCCTGAAAGATGACTGTCTCCTGATCTCTTATGGCGGTAAAATCGAGGAACATCCAGACAGCATCGGTTTTGAAAAATACAGCGGCGTTGATGAGCGTGTGTGGGGCAACGAGATTCTCGATGTGCTGAAAGGCGCCAGGATGTTCTCGGAATATGATATCGCCCCTATCATGGAACAGATCCGTGAGAAGCAGCACATTCTCATTGAGAACTACCCGGACGAGTTCGGGCCCCACAAGTGGAGTTTTGATCTCGATAAATGGATGGCAGAAGAGTACCACTCAGGTCGCCCAACCTATTACAGCAAAGCCATCACAGAAAAGAGAGAAGCAGAGCTGCGAGAACTATATGACAAAAAGAGGACAGACAAATGGATGAATGCCAACACGCAATGGAGGAACTCCGCAAATATAGTCGAGGGGATCAGCAACCTGCGAGACACAGCATACGCGCACTACTTTTATTGGTCGAGCAGGTGCTGAAGGATCAAATCACCGACGAGCAGCAGTTAGAACAAATCATGGATGGCCTCTGCGATTTCTGCGATGAGATCCGCTTCATCGATCTTTATCGAAGCCTCTGCCGACATATTTACTACCAGTATCCGCAGCTCGTGGGAGAGCATGTGGCTCTTTTCCGTGCGCTGTTTGAGGGACCCGATGAGAACTGATTTGAGAGAAGATGTATGGAGGTAACCTTCAGTGAAGGTGGCAGATACAAGTTTGCCTGCTACCGCCTCACATATGAAGAAAGCAAGTCTCCAGATAGGATTGCAAAGATCAAAGCCGATTTTGCCTCAAAGGGGAAAGATGGGTATTCCATTGCAATCACTTATGACGCATCTCCCACCCCACCAACGTGGGACACATTCGCCAATTCCTTATTATGTCTGGACAGAAGACTTGAGATGTGGAAGCTAATGCAAGAGAGTTGGCTACATCACAAAGCGGTCGAAGCGCAGAAAGGAGTGAGTAAGATGAGCACATCATATTTCATTTTTACGGAGGTTCTGGCAAATGATCAGTGGCATTGTATCAACCCCCAAGTGATGAAGTTGCTGCCTATCGAACATCTCATTCTTGTTCCAACGCTTCGCTCGGACAGCAGGTATCAGTTTGAAAAAGCATACCGACAGCTTGAGTGCGATGGACACCCGTTCACAGTAGACGAAATGTCAAGAAATCTACAGGCATCGGTGAACGACTGGCTTACCCCAGAGGACAGTGTCCGAATTGCCGTTTGCTACGATGACATCTTGAAGCTACTGAACACTTCCGGCAAAGAACATTCTGCATTTGCTCTTCGATCTGAAGTAGCTGCCTTTCCAGAATGATGAATCCGATAATATTTTTTGGACTTCGTCTCAGTAGACGAATATCGGAAGATGGAGGATGAACTCAAGAAGGCTTATCAATATTTCGAATGGAATGACCGCTCCGGTGCGTATCGCTATTATGAGGAGATCCAAAAGAAGGTCGCCGCACAGGTCAAGGATTGGAAAGCGATAAACCCTCGGGCAGAAATCACCTCTGTCCGAATAATGCTTTTTTCAACCTAAAGGAAAAACACACAGGAGGGTTTCAGATGCAATCGAATAAAGAATCGAACCAAAAGCTGATTGAGCGATTTCCGTTTCTAATACCTCGTAACCGCTGGACGGGAAAAGTTCCAGAGGATTACGACTATTCCTATACGGAACTGGATTCCATGCCTGACGGCTGGCGTAAGGCTTTTGGGGGAGCAAATGTGTGAAGATATCCGTGATGAATTAGTACATGCCGAGTATCTCGACCAATACCGCATTACCCAGATCAAGGAGAAATATGGAACGCTCTGTTGGTATGACTTTGGCTGTACAGAGCGGATGCTTCGTGACATCATCCCCAAATATGAGCGCCTATCTGCGAGAACTTGCATCAGATGTGGGAACCCTGCAACAAAGGCTTCTACTGGCTGGATCAGTCCCTACTGTGACACTTGTGCTGGCAAAAATCAGTCATGCCGAGAGATTTATTCCTATTGAGGAATGGCTCAGTGGAAGCGGAGATGAGGTTGCATCAGAAAGGATTGTGAATGAAAAAGATACCCACTCTCTTTGAACGAGAATTTGAAAACCATCGAATTGTCAGAATACTGCCAAATATCAGCCCTGACCTTGCTTGGGTCATGGCCGGCGACGGCGTAGCTACCATCAAATGGGACGGTGCCTGCTGTGCGGTCATCAGTGGTGTTTTCTACAAAAGATACGATGCAAAACATGGAAAGCCCATTCCATCTAACGCAATCAAGTGTCAGGAGAACGCAGACCCTGTCACTGGCCACCTACCTTGTTGGGTACCTTGTGACCGAACTGCAACCGGCGACAAATGGTTCTGGGATGCGTATGACAGAATGGGAATCGTACCGGATGGAACATATGAGGCCATCGGCCCACATTTCAGAGCAAACCCATACAACCTCGATGCCGATGTACTCAAGCCCCATGGGAAAGACATTGTTGAACTGGATCGGAGCTTTGAAGGCATCCGCACTTATCTGGAAACCCATGTGATTGAGGGAATCGTCTTCTGGAAAGATGGACACCCTCGGTGCAAGATCAAACGCAAGGATTTCGGGTTCCCGTGGGGAAGATGATTACTTAAATTGGAAGACTCCATTAGAGGTACGGCAAAGCACTTGGCGATAGGAGGCGCACCACATGAGTAAATGGCTCGGCTACACAGTAGAGCTATTCTTCAATGGTCAATGGTTCAACATCGATCAGTGGCATCGACACGCAAATGGAGAACTCAGACACCGCTATCTGTATACTGCGCCCGGAACGAGATATCTTCTCCAGCGCACATGATGAGCTGGCTCTTAGTAAAGAGAGAATCTGCTTTCCTGACCTGGCAGCAGAAACTCAGGATATCATCTGCGCAGAAAATCCAGCATTCGAACGCAGTACATTCGACTCATGGGATTTTTTCATTTGGGGCAACCTCTCTGACTTGGAGATGCTACTTCAAAAGCCTGTTGAGAATGAAAACGATGGATACATTTCAAAGGATTTACTCAAAGGGCTGCTTGTCAGGATTCAAGACCAAATCCAGATTTTTCGACAGACCATCCCGTACTTCGTGACTGATAGGTCATCGGAAATGCCAATCAGGATCATTATCTGTGAATTGTGATTTTTTGATAGCTATTCGCTCAGAAATATGGTAATTGTTCGTGTTACAGAAAAAGGAGGTGGAACACCATGATTTATGTAATGTCCGATATTCATGGACAAAAACGACGCTTTGATTCCGTCATGAAGCAAATCAACCTGCAGCCTGAGGACACGCTCTATGTCCTTGGAGATGTGATAGACCGCAACCCCGACGGCATCAAACTCTTACGCCAGATCATGGCGATGCCAAATGCCAAAATGCTTCTGGGTAACCACGAATTAATGATGATGAATGCTCTCTACTACCCACCCCCAGAGGATGAGGAGTGGCCTGAATACTACTATGAGCGTAAGCAGTCTCTGTGGTATAGAAATGGAGGCGAGATAACACATAATTATCTGAAGCACATAAAGAAAACCGTTCGTCAGGAGATATTCGAGTATTTGGAGAAGCTGCCTGTAAACATGGAAATCACGGTGAATGGCAGGCAATTCATTCTGACCCACGCGGCTCCTGCCGAGCTGTATGAGACCTACGGTCGTAAATATGAGTGTGAGCGAGACTTTGCCGTCTGGATGCGATTTGACAGTTTCCCTGTTCTGGAGGACTGTACAGTCATCTTCGGACACACGCCAACTATCCGTTTCCAGTATGATAATCCCATGGCAATATGGGATGCAAAGAGCTGGATCGGAATCGACTGCGGTTGTATGCTCCCCGAAACAGGCGATCCGTGGTCAGGTGTCCTCGGAAGACTGGCTTGTCTCCGTTTGGATGATATGCAGGTCTTTTACTCTGAGGAACCTCAATACGACAATCTTAAAGAATCGGAGGAACAGCATTATGGATGATGGCAAAGTAACGATTACCATTGAAATCGATGCAGAACTGCTGGCGCAGGTAACCGAGGTGCTAAAGTCTTATGGCCTCACGCCGGAAGAAGCCGCGGTGCAGTTCTTCAAATACTGTGCCGACCCAAAGACACAGGATCATGCGATTAAACTTCTCAAAAGATGGAAAGAGGAACAGGAAGTTCAAGAGAGGAATAGCACCAATGCTAAGTAAAGAAGGTTTCTGCAAGGCGCTCCAGATGATAAAGGAGCAAGAGTCCATTGACGAACAGTTCAGCAAAGCGCTCAATCTGGTTGGCGATGGTCACTTTGTATTCGGTGCCGAAAACAAGTATCTCATGGCTCTTAGAGATGTTTTGAAAGAAGCGGTCAATGACCAATACGACTACATCGATTGGTGGCTGTATGAAGCAACCGATGACTATACGGTATGGGAAGCAGATTGCACCATGAAGTATTGTCTCAAAGACCCCGAAGCTCTGTATGATTACATAACCGGTACGCTGAAGCCTGTCCCTGTATCTTCGGGAGAAAGCACATCACAGCAGGAATAAGGGGATGTCAAAATGAAAAAGACTGCCGCCACTATCCGAAATGGAACGCATCGAGCAAACCCTGCTCGTCGAAAAACTGGATGAAATCCTGGAACGCATTGACAACGAAGACATCGGATTCGTAATAACAGAAAACGGTCTGCCGGATATGGTCCTAATACCATTCCGCTGGTTTGCCGAGAACTTTCCGGATGAAGTGCCTGACGACCTATAAACGACTGGTTTCAAATTGAGATAGATTCTGCCGTTGAGGAGCCGAAGAAAAAGATGGATGAGAAGTTTAATAGAATACCCGTCAGTGTCATCCATTTTGATAAGGATGGCACAGTCACTGATGTAGAGGATTACAACCTCGATAAAGTCGATCCTGCTTTGTGGGCGCTCAAAGGTCTGGCTGCAGCACTGCTCCCTGTCGTTCGCGAGTTCTATACGCACGAAGAAAATGTTCAAGCATTTGAGGCGTGGCTGAAAGATCGGGAAAATAATCCTCAAAAACACAGCAAGCGGAAATAAGCGCAAAGACGGAAATCGGAGATGAGAGGCTGTATCTATTTTGGTCACTCTTAAAAATCCCTCGATTCTTCTCTATCACGGGAAATCGTAAGTAAAAAATATGGCTGAAACAGCCCAAAGCCGCTTCAGCTCTCGATTTTTCCTATTTTCAGCATGCATCTAAATTGGTCACGCATGACACCAAAACAGCCGTTTTCGATAAGAAAACGGCTGTTTTTTTCGGGCCCATGGCAAAATTCCGCCGTTGTAGGCGGATATGCGTTGTCATTTGCCTGCGGATAAGTTATAATCATGCCATGGGACGCGAAACGGGACGCGCTACGGGAGGACGCCTCCTATCTGGTACAGACCAGCGCCATAGATTCTCTGTCCGCATTTCCGGGAGACGATACACGGGCGGCGGCCATGCGGCTGTCCGCCTCGAGGCACCCGTTGGTGCGGGGGTATGCCTATATCTGCGCGGGAATGGCAGGGCGTTTGTTGGGCGATGAAGTGCGCGCAGGCCTGCGAAACCGGCTGTCTGCCATACGGGAAACCGATACATTCGCGAAAATCTGCCTGCTTGAAAGCCTGATCCATCTGGGAGATGAAACGCCGGCGGCCGGGTTGATCCGTATGTTCGGCCGGTGCAATTACCGGAACCAATGTGCCATCCTGAACAGCCTGTCGGACGTGTATCCGGAAATCAGCCGTTCATCACAAGAGAGAATCCGGCGATTCTGCCAGGAGCTTGCAAGACCGGGATATGTGTGCGGCTGTCCAGGAGGCGTATGACCGGCTGATTCGTATCAGCAGGCATCGCCTTTAAGCATCACTTTGATCAGGATGGGATAAATTGACAATGTATCATATATGGACGTTAGATAATTGGGAAAAGAACATAGATTTAACAAGAGAAGGCCATAGAAGCGGGCTGAGACTGCGGTTTGATAAAGGCACAGACGACGAGGTGCGGAGGGCCTGTAAGGAGTTCGCCGTATTTTTGAGGAAAGAATATTTCTTTCCGTTAAGAGTTACCGTTTACGTAAAAAATGCTGTTCGCCTCACTGCCATGGATGGAGAAAAAGTGGCCGGTACCTTCTGGAGCATAGAGGATGATTATACAGTCGAGCCGTATATACGCATTGCAGCCGGCGACTATGACGACCTGTGCCGGAAACGGGGAAGGGACAACGCTCTGGCGGCGACACTAAGCACCATAGCGCATGAATTGACGCATTATTTTCAATGGATCAATTCCCTGCAGCTGACTCCGATCGGAGAGGAAAGACAGGCCGCCAGATATGCGGGGTATATTCTGGATGAATATGCGGAGACAAGGGAGCATCCATAAGGCGTGGCGTTTCCCCTGCGGAGCCCGTTGACTTTGCACATGACATGCACTATAATTCCAGCTGCAACGAGGAGAGCACGATGGATACAGATATGACTTTTCCCATGGATTCCCAGGCGAAGCCGCAGATCGCGGAGGAGCCCGCAAAAATTTCCCGCGAGCAAATGCTGGCGGAATTTGCTTCCGACTATAAGAGGATGGCAGAATGATCTGGATATCAGCAGAGGATGTCATTCTCATTCACAGCCGTGCCATACAAGGCAGCAGCAGGTGCGCATACTGCAGACGGCTGTTTTTCTGACTTTATTTTCTCCGACAAGCTGAACGGCTGTGCCCCTTCGGGCACAGCCGTTTTTGCGCAAACACGATATTGATGCTTTTCTCCAGCTTTCACGCCGTCAGTCCAGAACGTACACGGTGCAGTCCCGCCGGCCCCAATCGCAGGCCTCGGAATAGGTCCTGAACCAGAGGTCGATCTTGTTGCCCTTGATGGCCGTGCCGCAGTCGGCGGCGGTGGCCATGCCATAGTGCCAGGAGCCCTTCACCGTCTGGACGTACATCCGGGTGCCGTAGGGGAACACGGACGTATCCACCGCGATGTTGCCCACCGCTGTGGGACGGCCGGAGGCCGTGCGGGTACCGATGGAGTATGCGGTGGCGCTGCACACCAGGGTCCGGGAGAAGGTCATGGTGTCGCCGGAGGCGAACAGCAGATAGCCGGAGCCGTCGCCGTTGCTGTGCACGGACACCAGCCGGTCGGACCGCTCCACCGAGGACACCCGGGTGCCGTATTCCACGATCTCCTCCACAGCGCCATCGGTAACGGTGTCCGTCAACTCCGTGGACACCACGCGGCCCATGCGATAGGTATCGGTGTAGGTGTTGGTGATGGTGCCGGGCACGCCCTGCTGCATCACCCGCTCGGTGCCCTTGGCCAGGGAGTAGTTCACCACCCGGCGGCTGCTGTAGCCCACGGACAGCTGCACCGTCCGCTGGCGGGTCATCTCCGCCCGGAAATAGATGGATGGCTGATCCCCCGTCAGGTCGATGAACACCATCTCATCCTCGGCGGGCTCCATGTGCAGCCGGTGGAGCAGATGGTCCACCGTTTCGCTGCGGGTCTGCACGGTGCGGGTCTCCTCCTCGCCGGTCACGGTGACGTTGTGACCATGCTGCAGCAGCAGCTGGGCCTCCTTGGCGTTGTAGTCCACCCGGGTCTCCAGAATGCCGAAGGTCATGCTCCGGCTGGGACGGCCGGAGATGATCTCCGTTCCGCCGTCTGCGGTAAGCACCACATACACCCCGCCGCGGCTGCACCGCGTCGGCCATACTGCTCACCGTCACCATGCCCAGCACGGTCACCGCCACCATGACCAGCAGCAGCACCCGGCGCATCCGCCAGTGCTCCCGCACGGCCACGGCGGAAATGGCCCGCCGGACTCTGTCTTTCATGTCTTTCATATGCCCTCCCAAGAGGTAGATTTCCGGCATGTGTACCGGTTTGTAACTTTTGTTACTTTTTCAAAATATGGTAAGAGTATAGCACTTATACCCACTTTTGTCAAGTTTTATGCCATTTCCCGGATTTCGTTCACCACAAAGCCGCCATTTTTGCTCCATATGATACGTCCGGGTCAGCTGTCAATTGGGAAATTCGGTTACAAAAAGTTACGAATAGAAACAAAATCGAACCGTTGAAAATGGCAGACAAATGTGGTATGCTGAAAGAACTTGTATCATAAAGGAGAACCGCCATGCGTCCTGCATTTATCCCCGTGGGGCAGATCGTCAACGCCCACGGCATCCGGGGAGGTCAAGGTGAACCCCCACGGCTTTGACCCGGAGTTTCTCACGGAATTTGACACCATTTATATAGACGGCCAGCCCGTCCGGGTCCGCAGCGCCCGGGTCCACAAGTCCACGGTGCTGATGGCCCTGCCCGGGGTGGATGACATGGACGCCGCCCTGGCCCTGAAGGGCAAAACCGTGTCCATCCGCCGCACCGACGCCCATCTGCCCCAGGGACAGTATTTCGACCAGGAGCTGGTGGGCCTGCGGGTCATCGACTGCGCCACCGGCGGCGAGATCGGTGTCATCGACCGGGTCCTGATCTACCCCGCCCACCGGATCTATCAGGTCAAGGGCCAGCGGGAGTATCTCATCCCCGCCGTTCCCGGCGTGTTCATCGAGAGCACGGACCCCGACGCCGGTGAAATGCGGGTGCACCTGATGAAAGGATTGGCCACCGATGATAATTGACATCATGACCCTGTTCCCCGACGCCATCGACGCCATGATGGGCCAGTCCATCATGGGCCGGGCCCAGGAGCGGGGCTATATCCGGATCACCGCCCACCAGATCCGGGATTACACCACCAATAAGCAGATGCAGGTGGACGACTACCCCTATGGCGGAGGCCGGGGGCCGTTATGCAGGCGGACCCCCTGTATCGCTGCTGGGACCACATCTGCCAGGAGGCGGGCCAGCGGGTCCACACCATCTACCTCTCTCCCTGCGGCCGGGTATTCAACCAGGAGGTGGCCAAGGAGCTGAAGGCCCGGTATGACCGCCTGATCCTGGTCTGCGGCCACTATGAGGGCGTGGACCAGCGCTTTCTTGACGAGTGCGTGGACGAGGAGCTGTCCATCGGCGACTTTGTCCTCACCGGCGGCGAGATTCCCGCCATGGCCGTGGCAGACTGCCTGTGCCGCATGGTGCCGGGCGTTCTGCCGGAGGAAAGCTGCTACACCGACGAGAGCCACTGGAACGGCCTGCTGGAATATCCCCAGTATTCCCGCCCGGAGGTGTGGCATGGCCGGGCCGTGCCCCCGGTGCTGCTGTCCGGCCACCACGGCAACGTGGACGACTGGCGGAAAAAGGAGAGCTACAAGCGCACCATGGTCCGCCGCCCGGATATGTTCGCCCGGTTTGACGAAACCCAGCTGACCACCAAGCACGACCGCATAAGGTCCTGCAGCAGGCCAAGGACGAGCTTCGCCAGGAGCAGGAGGACCAGGCATAACGTGCTTGAAAGCCCCGCCGCTTTGTGGTATCCTTGTGCTGTATTTTTTGTATAAAGGAGACGATTCCGTGACCAAGCTGCGGGACAAACGGCTGTTTCTGCTGGATATGGACGGCACCCTCTACATCGGCGACCGCCTGTTTGACGGCGTGCCGGAGTTTCTGCGCCATGTGCGCTCCATGGGCGGCCGTTACCTGTTTCTCACCAACAACTCCTCCCGGGGCGTGGAGGGGTACATCGAAAAGCTCCGCCGCCTGGGCATCGAGTCCGCCCCCGGCGACTATCTCACCTCCGTGGACGCCACCATCCGGTATCTGAAGGCGGCCCTGCCCGGGAAAACCTGCTATGTATTCGGGACGGACTCCTTCCTGTCCCAGCTGGACCGGGCCGGGATCCCCGTCACCCGGGACCGGGAGCAGGCGGAGGTGCTGCTGTGCGGCTTCGACACGGAGCTGACCTTCCAGAAGCTGGAGGACGCCTGCATCCTGCTGAACCGGGGCGTCCCCTTTGTGGCCACCAATCCCGACTGGGTGTGCCCCACCTGGTACGGCTCCGTGCCCGACTGCGGCAGCGTCTGCCGTATGCTCACCACCGCCACCGGCCGGGAGCCTACGGTCATCGGCAAGCCCCAGCCGGAGATGGCCCTGCTGGCCATGGAGCGCACGGGCTTTTCCCCAGAGCAGACGGTGCTGCTGGGGGACCGGCTGTACACCGACGTGGCCTGCGGCGTCAACGCCGGCATCGACACCGTGTTCGTCCTGTCCGGCGAGGGCACCATGGCGGACATCGACACCTACCGGATCCATCCCACCTGGGTGTATCCCGATATCGGTACTCTGTACCGTGAACTGGAGGAAACCGTATGAAACTCAACTACAAGCGGACTATTTTCGTGGGCTTTGCCTTCTTCCTGATCTGCTCGTTCTGGCAGGCCTATGACAACACCATTCCCCTGATCCTGACCAACAAGTTCGGCATGAGCCAGGCCTGGTCCGGCGTCATCATGGCCCTGGACAATGTGCTGGCCCTGTTCATGCTGCCCCTGTTCGGCGCCATCTCCGACAAGCACCACAGCAAGTGGGGCCGCCGGACTCCCTTCATCGTGGTGGGTACGCTGGTGGCCGCCGTGATGCTCATCGCCCTGTCCTTCGTGGACAATGCCCAACTGAAGCACCTGTCCGATGTGGCCCGCCATTGACGATCCCGCCGCCCTGGAGCAGATCTATGACCGCCAGGCTGATGAGACGCTGCTGACCCCCGGCGGCCAGAAGTTCGTGCTGAGCCAGAGGTTCACCCAGGAGGAGTTCTGCCAGATCCGCAGCCAGGTGGAGCAGAACGGCAGCACCGTCACCAACCCCGACTATACCAACTATGTGGTCCCGGCCCGGCAGGCCTGCGCTTGGGACGCCACCGCCAAAAGCCCGGTGACGCTGGTGTTCTTCATCGCTCTGCTGTTCGTGCTGGTGTCCATGGCCGTGTTCCGCTCCCCGGCAGTGGCCCTGATGCCGGATGTGACCTTAAAGCCTCTGCGCTCCAAGGCCAATGCCGTCATCAACCTCATGGGCTCCGCCGGCGGGGCATTCTGGTGCTGGCCCTGGGCATGGTGTTCGCCACCTCCGCCGTCCGCAACTCCCTGATGAGCTACACCGGCTATTTCGCCGTCATCGCCGCCATCATGCTGGTGGCGCTGGTAATCTTCATGCTCACCGTCCGGGAGAAGGAGTGGGCCTATGAGATGCAGCAGCAGGCCGTGGCCCTGGGCATTGAGGAGGAAACTCAGGAGCAGGAGGAGGCCGAAGGCGGCCGCAAGCTGTCCGTGGACGAGGTAAGGTCCCTGATTCTCCTTCTTCTGTCCATCGTCCTGTGGTTCTTCGGCTACAACGCCGTCACCTCCAAGTATTCCGTATATGCCAGCAACATCCTGCACAAGGACTATAACCTGACCCTGATCATCGCCCAGGCGGCGGCCATCGTCTCCTATCTGCCGGTAGGCTTCATCGCCTCCAAGGCAGGCCGGAAAAAGACCATTCTGGCCGGTGTGGTCATGCTGACCACCGCCTTCACCGTGGCCGCCTTCCTCAACGCCGAAAGCCCCACCATGCTCATGAACGCCATGTTCGCCCTGGCCGGCATCGCCTGGGCCACCATCAACGTCAACTCCTTCCCCATGGTGGTGGAAATGTGCTCCGGCGGCGACGTGGGCAAATACACCGGGTTTTACTACACCGCCTCCATGGCCGCCCAGGTGGCCACGCCCATGCTGTCCGGCCTGCTGATGGACCGCTTCGGCATGCACGTGCTGTTCCCCTACGCCGCCGTGTTCACGGCTCTGGCCTTCGTCACCATGCTGTTCGTCCGCCACGGCGACAGCAAGCCCCAGGCCAAGCGGGGGCTGGAGGCCCTGGACGAAATGGAGGACTGACGCCGGATGGTTGCTGTTATCATTCTGCTGGTGCTGCTGATCCTGGGGGAGCTGTTCACCCTGATGCTCCAGTGCCGCCGGGGCCACAGCGCCTGGGGCCTGCTGCGGCTGTTCCGCTACGCCCACCGGGGCTATCACGATAAGCCCCGGATCCCCGAAAACTCCATGGCCGCCTTCCGCCGGGCCATTGAGAACGGCTACGGCGCGGAGCTGGACGTCCACCTGATGAGAGACGGCCGCCTGGCCGTGATCCACGACGCCAGCCTGAAGCGCACCGCCGGGGCCGACGTTCTGGTGGAGGATCTGACGGCGGAGGAGCTGAAAACCTACCGTCTGGAAGGCACCGATGAGCGCATCCCCCCTGCTGGAGGAGGTGCTGGAGCTGTTCCAGGACCGCACGCCCCTGATCATCGAGCTGAAGGCCGAGCGGGGCAACCACGCCGCCCTGGCCGAGGCCACCTGCCGCATGCTGGACCGCTACCGGGTCCACTACTGCATCGAGTCCTTTGACCCCCGCTGCCTGATCTGGCTGAAGAAAAACCGCCCGGAGATCGTCCGTGGCCAGCTGTCCGAGCAGTTCCTCCGCCACGGGGAAACCGCCGGTCACGGCAAGGCCGCCATGTGGCTGCTGGGGAATCTGTTTTCCAATATTGCCGCCAAGCCCGACTTCATCGCCTACCGGTTCTCCGACCGGGAGAACCTGTGTCTGCGCTGGTGCCGGAAATTCTACCACGTCCAGGAGATCAACTGGACCATCCGAACGAAAGAGGAGATGGAAGCCGCCGAGGCCCAGGGGAACCTGGTGATCTTCGAGTGCTTCGATCCGAAGGGATAACGATATGAGAGTCATCACCGGAACCGCCCGGGGCCGCCGCCTGAAGGAGCCCCAGGGCATGGACATCCGTCCCACCACCGACAAGGTCAAGGAGAGCCTGTTCTCCATCATGCAATTTGACATTGAGGGCCGCCGGGTGCTGGATCTCTTTTCGCCGGCACCGGCCAGCTGGGCATCGAGGCCCTGAGCCGGGGCGCGTCGGAGGCAGGTGGTTTTTGGACAAGCGCCGCCGCCCTGAAGCTGATCCGGGAGAACCTGGAGCTGTGCGGACTTTACCGATCCCGGGCCAGGAACGGGGATGCGCTGGCGTATCTCAAAAGCGGGGAGAAGTTCGACCTGATCTTTCTGGATCCGCCCTACGCCGCCGACCTGCTGGAGCAGGCCCTTACCGCCATCGCTTCGTTTGACATTTGCCGCGAGCATGGTATAATAATGGCGGAGAGTGCCGCTGATAAGCCGTGCTGCCGGCTTCCGGCGCCCCTATCGCCTGTATCGGGAGTACCGCTACGGCCGGATCAAGCTGTCTGTCTACCACCGCCAGGGAAACGAGGAATAACCCCATGAAAATTGCGATCTACCCCGGCAGCTTCGACCCCATCACCCTGGGGCATATGGATATCATCCGTCGGGCGGCCCATGCTTTGACCAGGTCTATGCTGCGTGCTGGTCAACTGCGACAAAAAGCCCATGTTCTCCGCGGAGCGAGCGGGTGGACATGATCCGCCGCTCCGTGGCGGACCTGCCCAATGTGACGGCGGAGCACTACAGTGGCCTGCTGGCGGATTACGCCCGGCAGAAGGGAGCGGGCATTCTGGTGAAGGGCGTCCGCAACACCACGGATTTTGATTTGGGTATCAACAGGCGGCCATCAACCGGGGCATCTGCCCGGGGCTGGAAACGGTTTTCCTTCCGGCCAGTCCCGCCTATCAGCATTTCAGCAGCACCATGGTCCGGGAGATGATCCGGTACGGCCAGCCTTTGAAAAATATGTTCCCGCCCCGGTGGCGGAGGAACTGAAAGGGAGGTAAACCTTATGGAAGAGAAGGATGTGCAGCGGCTGCTGGATATGCTTTTACAGCATGATCGACGAGGCCAAGGGCGCCACCTTCAGCTCCGAACAAATGCGTCATCAACCGCGACGAGGCGCTGGACCTGCTGGACGAGATCCGCGCCAAAGCTGCCGCTGGAGATCAAGAAGGCGCAGGAGCTGGTGCGGGCGCGGGAGGAGTATGTGTCCTCCGCCAAGAAGGAAGTGGAGAAGATGCTTTGCGTCAGGCGGAGCTGGACGCCAAGGTCATCGTCTCCGAGAAGCGAGACCCCTGCAGCAGGCCCGCCGCAAGAGTTCCGAGATCATTCGCCGGGCCGAGGAACGCAGCAAGGAGCTGTACCAGGTGGCCAACACCTACACCGAGGACGCCCTGCGCCGGACGGAGGAAGCCATCCAGGCCGCCCTGGACGAGGTGCGGGAGTCCCGCGTCCGGTTCCGGCCACCTCCAACGAGCAGATGCAGGCCAATCAGGAGAAGCTGCGGGAGCGGAGATCCGCCTCGGAGCAACCCCAGAGCGATGAGAATGCTTGACGAAATTTTCGGCTGATTTTTGTGCAATTTTATTGAAAAACAACATAACGCAAGAAGGGGCAGGTGAGAGCTTGTCCCTTCTTGCGTTTGCGGAAGAAAATGGTCGAATATCTTGTAGTGATAAAAAACGGCAGGTACTATATAGTACCTGCCGTTTTTGCCTCTTCCGGCGCTGAAACGAATGTTCTGGAAAGCGGAGAAAATGATGGAAATAATGAAAAAAACCACGGGTTTTGCTTACAAAAGCCGGGAAAATGGTACTTGCAATCGGCGGAGAAATCCTGTATACTCAACGTAGCGGTGGGGAATTATGGTGCGTTTACCCATGATTGTGGTGCAAAAGCCCACAAAGTGGAGGGCCATTCCCTAAAGTGGGGCAGCTGCCCACAACGCTGAGATTTGCCGAAAAAGTTGCGGGAAAAGGGGGTGAAACAGGCATGACGGGCCAGTATTTTCACAATATTGATGCCAAGGGCCGCCTGTTTATCCCTGCCAAGCTGCGGGAGCAGCTGGGAGATACCCTCCACGTGACGGTGGGACAGACGGCTGCCTGTCCGTTTATTCCGACGCCGAGTGGGAGAAGTTCCAGCAAAAAAGCTGGACGAGCGCAACTTTACCGACGTGAAAAAGCTCCGGCTGATGTTTGCGTACATGGCGGACTGCGAGCCGGATGCACAGGGCCGCATCCTCATCCCCAACCACCTGCGCCAGCGGGCGAAGCTGGAAAAGGAAGTGGTGGTGGCCGGTATCTTCAACCGTGTGGAGATCTGGAACGCCCAGCGCTGGGCCGAGCTGGAGGAGGAGGCCTTTTCCTCCGGTTCACTGGAGCAGGCGATGGAAGAAATGGGGCTGTAAGAGATGGCATTTGACCGCAATGCCGAGGCCGATCAGGCCTACGGCCACAAGCCGGTGCTGCTGGACGAGTGTCTGAGGCGCTGGCCATCCGCCCCGACGGCGTCTATCGACGGCACACTGGGCCGGGCCGGTCACTCACTGGAGATCCTCCGCCGCCTGACGGCAGGGGGGAAGGCTCATCGGTCTGGACCGGGACGGACGGCGCTGGAGGCCGCCCGTGTCCGTTTGGCGGAGTACGCCGACCGGGTGACGCTGGTCCACAGCAACTTCAGCCGTCTGGCGGAGGTGCTGGACGACCTGCACATCGACGCCGTGGACGGGATGCTCTTTGACTTGGGCGTCTCCTCTCCACAGTTGGACGATGCAGAGCGCGGATTTTCCTATATATGCACGACGCCCCGCTGGATATGCGGATGGACCGCACGGCGGGTCTGACGGCACGGGACGTGGGCAACGGCTGAAGGTATGAGGAGCTGCGGCGCATCCTGTTTGAATACGGCGAGGAACGTTATGCCCCCGCCATCGCCCGGCACATCGTGGAGCGCCGGGAAAAGGCCCCCATCGAGACTACAGGGGCAGCTGGTGGAGGTGATCCGCTCCGCCATGCCTCCGGCGGCGTTGCGGGAAAAGCAGCACCCGGCCAAGCGGAGCTTTCAGGCCATCCGCATCGCCGTCAACGGCGAGCTGGAGGAGCTTACCGCCATGCTGCGTGGCGCGGCGCAGCGGCTGCATCCCGGCGGACGGCTGGCGGTGATCTCCTTCCACTCGCTGGAGGACCGCATCATTAAGAAAACCATGCAGGAGTTGGCCACCGGCTGCACCTGCCCGCCGAATTTCCCAGTGTGTGTCTGCGGCAAGAAGCCACAGATGAAGCTGGTGAGCCGCAAGCCCATCGTGGCCACGGAGGCGGAGCGACCTACAATCCCCGTGCCCGGAGCGCCAAGCTGCGGGTGGCGGAGAAGCTATAAACGAGAGAACGGGGGGCCTGTCCCCCTGACCATACAGAGGATACGGAAAGGAGCTGCCGTCATGGCACAACAGAAGAGACGACCCAACACAATGGTATATGGGAATCTGGCCTACGATCTGGATACACTGGCCAGCCAGCGGCAGCTGGAGGAGGCAGCCCGCCCGGAGCGGCAGTCCCAGCCCCAGCAGGCGCCCCGCCACCGGACGGCGGCCCGTCCCCCGGCAGCGGGTGTCCCCCCTTGGCCCCAGTGCCGTGGGTGCGCTGGCAGCCATGGCGGTGGTGCTGGTCATGGGCTACATCCAGCTGACGGCGGTCACCGGATCCATCAGCGACCTGCAGGAGCAGGTCAGCCAGCTGGAGGATCAGCGGGTGAGCCTGGTGATGGACTATGAGCGCACCTTCGATATGGCCAAGATCAAGGAGGCCGCCGAGGCGGCGGGCATGAAGAAGCCCACCGCCGGACAGGTGGAATACGTGGAGCTGGGCGGCGGCAGCAAAGGCAGAGGTCTATCAGGCCGAGAGCGACAGCCTGCTGAGCCGGCTGACCCACAGCGTGAAAAACGGTGTCGGCGCTCTGGTGGAATATTTCCGCTGAGCGCCGCCATATAGTGGACCATACGCAAGGAGTAAGAAGGTGACTTCTTGCTCCTTGCCTGACATTACGGCGGCGCAGACCGCAGGGAGCGGAGCATGGCAGAAAACAGAAGGAAAAGTGAAAACATCCGGCGAGCCAACCGGGTCATCAGACCCGTACCTTTTGTGCTGATGCTGGTGCTGGGCGTGGCGGTGTTTCTGGTGCTGGCCCTGAAGCTGTATCAGCTGCAGATCAAGCAGCACGACTACTACCAGAGCAAGGCGCTGGATCAGCAGACCCGCAGCACTGTGGTGACGGCCTCACGAGGCACCATCTACGACCGCAACGGCAACGAACTGGCGGTATCGGCCACGGCGGAGACGGTGTTCCTCTCTCCCCAAGGAACTGGCGGAGGAGCTGGAAAAGCCTGAGACCAAGTGGACCAAGGAGAGTCTCTCCGCCGGCCTGAGTCAGCTGCTGGGTGTGACGCAGGAGAGTATTCTGGAGCAGATGGAACGCACCTACTCCCAGTACGAGGTGGTAAAGCTCCGGGTGGACGAGGACACGGCCAACGCCGTCCGGGAGCTCCTCAATGACAACGAGGTCCACGGCGTGTATCTGGAGACCGATGCCAAGCGCTACTATCCCTATGGCTCGCTGGCGGCCCACGTCATCGGCTTCGTGGGAACGGACAACACCGGCCTCTACGGGCTGGAGGCCCAGTATGAGGAGGAGCTGCAGGGCCAGACGGGTCTGGTGGTCAGCGCCAAGGACAACGGCGGCAACGCCCTGCCCTATGAATACGAGCAGTACTACGCCTCCCACAACGGCGACGATCTGGTGCTGACGCTGGATACCAACGTCCAGTACTATCTGGAGAAATACGTCAAGGAGATGGCGGACCAGTTCGAGGCGCCAACGGCGCCACCGGCATCGTCATGGACGTGAAAACCGGCGGCATCCTGGGCATGGTGTCCTACCCCAACTACGATCTGAACAACTACTCGAGGTGTCGGACGCCCGCCTGAAGGCGGCCATCGAGGACGGCAGCGCCTCACTGGCGGATCAGCAGCTGCGCCAGTGGCGCAACAAGGCCCTCAACGATACCTATGAGCCCGGCTCCACCTTCAAGATCCTGACGCTGTCGGCAGCGCTGGAGGAGGGCGTGGTGGATATGAGCTCCACCTTTGAATGCTCCGGCTCCATCACCGTCATGGGCCAGACCATCCACTGCAGCAACACCAGCGGCCACGGGCATCAGACCCTGAAGGAGGCCACCGGTAACTCCTGTAACCCCGCCTTCATCAACTGTGGCCTGGGGTTGGGAACGGATACCTTCTACGAGTATATGCGCTCCTTCGGCCTGCTGGATGGCTCCGGCATCGATCTGGCCGGTGAGGCCACCGGCATGTTCATGGCTCAGAGCGACTTCTCTCAGCTGGACCTGGCCTGCTACGCCTTCGGCCAGAACTTCAACGTCACGCCTCTGGCCCTGATCGCGGCCCAGGCCGCCTGCGTCAACGGCGGCTACCTGCCCAGCCCCATGTGGTGGAACAGATCAGGGACAGCAGCGGCGACTGTGGTGTATCAGCACGACAACACCCCCTGCGTCAGGTAGTCAGCCAGCAGACCTCCGCCATGGCCCGTGAGTGCCTGGGTATGTGGTCTCCGATGGCGGCGGCCGCAACGGACAGGTGAAGGGCTACCGCATCGGCGGCAAGACCGGTACGGCGGATAAGGGCAAGACCGGCGACGTGGTGGTGTCCCTTCGTGGCCTTTGCCCCGGCGGACGATCCACAGATCATCATGCTCATCGCCATGGACTCCCCCGCCCGTGACACCGGCACCTACCCCTCCGGCGGCGCCATGGTGGCTCCGGTGGCCAGCAAGATCATGGCGGATATCCTGCCCTATCTGGGCATTGAGCCCACCTACAGCGCCGAGGAGCTCATGGGTGCCGACACCACCGTCCCCTATGTGGTGGGCGTGACCCGTGAGGAAGCCCAGCCGCAGGGTGAAGGATCGTGGCTGCGGCTGCCAGATCGTCGGTGACGGCGATACCATCACCGACCAGACCCCTGCCGGCGGGGCCATCATCCCCGGCAACGCCACGGTGATCCTCTATGCCGGGGCGGAGAAAAGCCACAGAGCTGTGTACTGTCCCCAACCTGCTGGGCCGGACGGCGTCGGAGGCCAATTCGCTGGCCAGCAACGCCGGACTGATCCTGCGCTTCACCGGCGCCACCAACAGCACCTCCGGCAGCATCGTGGTGCTGAATCAGGATGTAGAGGCCGGTGCTCAGGTGGAGCCCGGCACCGTCATCAGCGTGCAGCTGGGCGATACCAGCCTCAACGACTGAGTCAAAACAGAGCAGAAAGGAAAGTCTTTTTCGTGGATCTCAGGGCAGCTGCTGGCGGGACTCACCTCCGCACCGCCGTGCCGGACCTGCCGGAGGTCACCGGTGTCTGCTGCGATTCACAGAGGATACGCCCCGGCGACGTGTTCGTAGCCATTCCCGGCTTCCGGGAGGATGGCCGCTGCCACATCGCCGAGGCCAAGGCACGAGGGGCCGTGTGCGTCCTGAGCCGGGAGCCGGTGCAGGAGCTGCCATGGGCCGCCGTGCAGGACCCCCCGCCGTGCGCTGGCGGAGGTCAGCGCACGCCTCTACCGCCACCCGGACCGGGAGCTGTCCCTGATCGGCGTCACCGGCACCAACGGCAAAACCACCACCACCTGTCTGACGGCGCCACATCCTCCGACAGACGCTGGGGGTGCGGGTGGGCCTGATAGGCACCATCCGGAACCTGATCGACGAGACGGAGCTGGAGACGGAGCGCACTACCCCGGAGTCCTGCGACGTCTACCGCCTGCTGCGGCAGATGGCTGATGCCGGATGCCGCATGGGGTGATGGAGGTGTCCTCCCCATGCGCTGGCGCTGAGCGGGTACACGGCTGGGGCATCCTTCCGGGTGGGGGCCTTTCACCAATCTCAGCCGGGACCACCTGGATTTCACGGCGCCATGGAGGACTACTGTGACGCCAAGGCGCGCCCCTGTTCCGCCAGTGCCGAGGCCGCTGTCTGCAACGGCGACGACCCGTGGACACCCCATTCGCCGGGACTGCGCCTGTCCCGCTACGGCACCGGGGATTCACGGAGGCCGCCTGCGGGGGAGAACCTGCCTGACGGCCCGGAGCGGTGGCCTTTGACGCCCTTCTGGATGGGCGGCGCATCCCAGTGACCGTCCCCATTCCCGGCCGCTTCACCGTGTATAACGCACTGGCGGCGCTGGGCATCTGCCTGCTGGGCGTTCCGCCGGAGCGGGGCAGCAGCGCTCTGGCAAACGGCCTCCGGCATTCCCGACGCATGGAGGTGGTCCCCACGCCGGGCCTGCCGTGTCACCGTCCTCATCGACTACGCCCATACGCCGGATGCGCTGGAAAACGTGCTGACGGCGGTGCGGGGCTTTGCCGAGGCCGGGTGGTGGCGGTGTTCGGCTGCGCGGCGGCGACCGGGACCGGGAGAAGCGCCCGCAGATGGGCCGCATCGTCTCCCCGGTTGGCGGATGGGCGGTGGTCACCTCCGACAACCCCGCTGGGAGCAGCCGGAGAAGATCATCGAGATTCCTGCCGGGCTGACCGGCCCCGCCGAGAGCGTCGTCATCTGCGACCGGCGGGAGGCCATCGGCTGGGCACTGAAGAACAGCCGCCCCGGGGACGTTATCGTCCTGTGCGGCAAGGGCCACGAGACGTATCAGGAGGTGTGCGGCGAAAAGCGGCACATGGACGAGCGGGAACTGGTGGCGGCATACACCAACGGATAACACCGCCCTGCGGGGCGAGAGGGAGAGAAGAATATGTATATTATACTGGCAGGCGTTATCAGCCTTATCGTGACACTCATTGCAGGAAAGCTGCTGATCCCGGCCCTGGTGAAGCTGAAGGCGGGGCAGAGCATCAAGGAGATCGGTCCCACCTGGCACATGAACAAGCAGGGCACCCCCACCATGGGCGGCCTGATGTTCATCATCGGCATCGGCGTGGCCATTCTGGCGGCGGGCTGGCCGGAGATGCTGGAGGGCCGCTTCACCCACCTGTATGTCTATGTGTTCGCCCTGGTGTTCGGCGTCATCGGCTACATCGACGACTATCAGAAGGTGAAGCACCACCAGAACACCGGCCTCACCGCTCCCCAGAAGTTCCTGCTGCAGCTGGCGGCCGCCGTGGCCTTCCTGTGCCTGATGCGCTACGAGGGCATGCTGAGTCCCAACCTGTATATCCCCTTCTTCAACACCCACATCGGTGCATGAACTGGGTGGTGTACATGATCTTCGCTGCCTTCGTCATCGTGGGCACCGTGAACGCCGTGAACATCACCGACGGTGTGGACGGCCTGTCCTCCAGCGTCACGCTGCCGGTGGCGCTGTTTTTCGCGGTGCTGGGTGCCGTGTGGCGCGGCTTCACGCAGCTGGGTGTCTTTGCCGGGGCTCTGGTGGGCGGTCTGCTGGGCTTTCTGTACTATAACCACTATCCTGCCAAGGTGTTCATGGGCGATACCGGCTCCCTGTTTCTGGGCGGCGCGATGGCGGCGCCTGGCCTTTGCCTACGATATGCCCCTGATCCTGCTGCTGGTGGGCTTCGTCTACCTGTGCGAGACCCTGTCTGATATCATACAGGTGACCTACTTCAAGCTGACCCACGGCAAGCGCATCTTCAAGATGGCGCCGCCTGCACCACCACTTCGAAATGTGCGGCTGGAAGGAGACCAAGGTGGTGGCGGTGTTCGCCGCCGTCAGCGCCCTGATGTGCCTGCTGGCCTATTGGGGCGTGGCCGATCGCTTCTCCCCGTAACGACTCATTGACATTCTGCGGGAAAGGAGGGATCCCTATGCCTAATACGGCACGCCGCCCCGACGACGACAGACGCCGCTGGGAGGCCCAGCGCCGCCGCCAGCGAAGGGGGAACGCCGGGAGCACGCACCAGCCGGGGACCGCCGGCAGGCACCACGCCTGGAGCGCCAGTCCCTCATGGGCCCCATGGATCTTCCCTTCCTGCTTCTGACGCTGCTGCTCACCGGCGTGGGGCTGGTGATGGTGTTTTCCGCCAGCTTCCCCTCCGCCTACTATGAGACCAACGGCGACGGGACATACTACTTCAAACGCCAGCTGATCTTTGCGGTGCTGGGGCTGTTTGCCATGTGGTCATGTCCCAGCATCAACTACCAGCGGCTGCGAGGGGCCTCCAAGCTGCTGCTGGGCTTTGCCATCTTCCTGCTGGTGCTGGTGATCGTGCCGAAGAACCCTCGGCCATCACCAACAACAACGCCACCCGCTGGCTGGGCATCCGGAGCACCTTTCTGCGGTTCCAGCCCTCGGAGCTCGCCAAGCTGGCCGTGGTGGTCTACTTGCCGACAGTATCTCCAAAAAAAACGGAAAATGGAGACTTGGCGCTACGGCATCGTGCCGTATCTGGCGGTGCTGGGCGTGATCGCCCTTCTGATGATGCGGGAGCCCCACCTGTCCGGCACCATCCTCATCGTCTGCACGGGCATCGTGCTGATGATCGTGGGCGGCATCAAGGGCTGGCTGATCCCCCTGGGCATCGGCGGCGTGGGCCTGGTGGGCACCCTGTATGTGCAGCTGGTGGAAAAGGGTATCCTGCACTACGGGGAGGGCCGCATCAATACTTGGCGGGACCCCTTCAACGCCGAGTGGTACGGCGACGGCTGGCAGATCGCCCAGTGCCTCATTGCCATCGGCTCCGGCGGCCTGCTGGGCGTGGGCCTGGGCAAGGGCCGCCAGAAGTTCCTGTACCTGCCCGAGGAGCACAACGACTGCATCTTCGCCGTGATCTGCGAGGAGCTGGGCCTCTGGTGGGAGCCTGCGTCATGATGCTGGTGTTCGCGCTGCTGATCCTCCGGGGCTTCTGGATCGCCCTCCACGCCAAGGACCGGTTCGGCGCCCTGCTGGTGGTGGGCTTCATGACCCTCACCGGGCTCCAGACCTTCCTGAACATCGCGGTGGTCACGGGCCTGGTGCCCGCCACCGGCATTTCCCTGCCCTTCTTCAGCTACGGCGGCACGGCTCTGCTGTGCCAGCAATTATTGGCGAAATGGGCATTGTACTCAGCGTCTCGCGGCAGATGCCTGCCCCGGAAAACGGATAGGAGGCCCTCTCATGAAAGTGATCTTCACCTGCGGCGGCACGGCGGGCCATGTGAACCCGGCGCTGGCGCTGGCAGGCTACATGCAGAAGCAGGATCCTCAGGTGCAGGTGCTGTTTGTGGGTACCCCCGACGGCATGGAGCGGGGACCTGGTGGAAAAGGCCGGCTACGCCTTCCGGGGCATCCCCATGGAGGCTTCCAGCGCTCCCTGGGCCCGGCGGCCTGCACAACCTGCACCGTCCCTGTCCATGCTGACCAAATCCCACAGCCGGGCCCGGGCCATCCTCCGGGATTTCCGCCCCGATCTGGTGGTGGGTACCGGCGGCTACGCCAGCTATCCCATGGTCAAGTGCGCCGCCAAGGATGGGCATCCCCACGGCGGTCCACGAGTCCAACATGGTCCCCGGTCTCACCACCAAAATGCTGGAGGGCAGCGCCGGGTGCATCATGGTGGGCTTCGAGGAGTGCCGCCAGCACTATAAGCACCCGGACAAGATCGTCGTCACCGGCACCCCGGTGCGGGGCGACTTCTTCCGCCAGACCAGGGAGCAGGCCCGCAGAAGCTGGGACTCACCGACGACCGGCCGCTGGCCGTCTCCTTCTGGGGCAGTCTCGGCGCACGATTCATGAACGAGCATATGCTGGACTTCTTCCGCTTGGAGGCGAGGACGGTATGCCCTTCACCACATCCACGCCGCCGGCAAGGAAGCAGTTGGGATACCATGCGCCCGCTGGAGGCAGAGCAGCGACCCTGACGAAGACCCGGGACTGGACGTCCGGGAGTACATCTACGACATGGCCCCGGTCATGCGGGCGGCGGATCTGGTGATCTGCCGGGCCGGAGCCTCCACCATCAGCGAGATCACGGCTCTGGCACTCCGGCCATCGTCCCCTCCCCTTACGTCACCAATAACCACCAGGAGAAGAATGCCCGGATCCTGGAAAAGCACGGCGGCGCACGGGTCATTCTGGAGAAGGATGCCACCGGCGAAGCCCTCTACCGGGCCGCCGGAGAGATCCTCCGCTCCCCCGAGCGCCAGGCGGATGAAGAGAGCCCGGCATGGCGGGAGCTGGGCATCCCCGACGTCACGGGAGCGCATCTATCGGACCGTCATGGCCCCGCAAGTAACACCCACATTGTCCCCCCCTGCATAGGATAGCGGGAAAAAGCTATGAAAGGCCGGGGGCATATGAGTGCGATGATCATCCGGGGGCGGGCCGCCTGTCCGGCGATCTGACGGTGCAGGGGGCAAAAAACAGTGCTGCCCATTCTGGCAGCCACCCTTTTGAGCGGGGAGGTGTGCCGCATCCGGCACTGTCCCCGTCTGCGGGACGTGGACACATCCATGGAGATCCTGCGGCACCTGGGCTGCTGCCGTGCGGACTGGCAGGGCAGAGACCTGCTGGTGGACGCCGCAGACCTGACCCGTTGGGATGCCGGATCACCTCATGAGCCGGATGCGCTCGTCCGTGGTGTTTCTGGGAGCCATTCTGGCCCGCTGCGGCCAGGCGGAGCTGTCGTACCCCGGCGGCTGTGATATCGGGGCCCGGCCCATCGACCTGCATCTTGCCGCGCTGCGGAGCATGGGGACGGCCATTCAGAGAGACCGGCGGACGGCTGGTCTGCCGCCGGGGAGCGCCTTACCGGCACGGAAATCGTGCTGAGCCTCCCCAGCGTGGGAGCCACGGAAAACGCCATGCTGGCGGCCTGCGGTGCAGAGGGAACTACCGTCATCGCCAACGCCGCCCGGGAGCCGGAGATCGTGGATCTGCAGACCTTTTGCAGAAAAATGGGCGCCCATGCGTCACGGCGGGCAGCTCCACCGTGGTGGAGGGCGGCGCACCCTCCATGCTGCTGCCATACGGTGGTGGCGGACCGCATTGTGGCCGCTACCTATCTGGCGGCCGCCTGCCGGCACCGGCGGCGATATCCGGCTGGAGGGCGTGGACTACCGTCACCTCCGCCGTTGCCACGTGCTGCGTCAGGCCGGGATGCCGCCTCACCTGCGGCGAGACCTCCATCCGCCTGCAGGCTCCCCGGCGGCTGCAAAGCGCAGGCCCCATCCGCACGGCCCGTATCCCGGCTTTCCCACGGACGCACAGGCGGTGCTGATGGCGTCGCTCTGCGATCGGAGGGAGCCACCGTCTTTGTGGGAGAACATCTTCGACAGCCGCTATCACCATGTGCCGGAGATGGTGCGGATGGGAGCGGATATCCGACTGGAGGGCCGGGTGGCCGTGGTATGCGGCGTAGACCGGCTCCACGGAGCCGCTGTCCGGGCCAAGGAGCTGCGGGGCGGCGCATCGCTGGTGCTGGCGGGCCTTCAGGCGGAGGGCGAGACCGCCGTCACCGGCGTGGAGCACATTCAACGAGGATATGAAGACCTGACGGGGGAGCTGGCGCAGCTGGGTGCCGACATCCGTCAGGAGGAACGATAAAAGGAGAGCACTTATGGCCAGACGCAGCAGAAGAAACAGACGGCGCAGCCGGGAAGGTTTGCCTTCCTCTATAGGCTGCTTGCTTCGTGCTGATCTGTGCCGCCATCGTGGGAGCGTTGGTGCTGTTTTTCAAGGTGGATACCATCTCTGTCAGCGGCAACGACCGCTACTCCCGTGAGAGCGATTTTGGCCGCCAGCGGCGTCTCGGAGGGGAACCTCTTCCTCCCGAACAAGCACCATGCCGCGGCCGGATCACCGAGGCCCTGCCCTATGGGAGTCGGTGCGGGCTGAGCCGCAAGCTGCCGGGGACTCTGCGCATCGATATCGTGGAGTGCAGCGACCCGGCGGGCATTCAACAGGACGGGGCCATTGCTGGCTTATCAGCCCCGGAGGGCAAGCTGGTGGATTCCCCCGAGGCCCTGGCAAACGGTCCTGCCCCTATGGTCGTGGGCCTGTCCCTGACAGACCCGCAGGTGGGGGGAGCCTTGCGGCGGTGCCGGAAAACCAGCAGTCCGGGGACCTTTGCTGCAGCTGGAGCTTTTGGCGCCAGCTGCGCGGGCCAGGGGCATGACCGCCCAGATCGGAGAGATCCGCTTCGAGGAGAGCGGCCGCATCACCCTGCGCTATCTGGACCGGCTGGATGTGTATCTGGACCGGGAGGATGATTTCGCCTACCGCCTGAGATATCTGGCGGCGGTGCTGGAGAAGCTGGAGGAAAACGAGACCGGCACCATCCGCTGGGATGCCGAGGGCGCGCCCGGTTTATTCCCCGGATAAACCGGGATTTTTTCGGGAAATCCCGTCGGAACACTTGACGGGACAGGTAAACCGTAATACAATAAATAAAAATACTGTATCTTGGGTATACGGACAGAAAAACGTGTCTTTGACATACAAATTACGGCAGGAGGAAGCGTCATGGCATTTGAAATGGAAACAGGCCCCGAGAACGTGGTCAAGTATCAAGGTCGTCGGCGTCGGCGGCGGCGGCAATAACGTGGTCAACCGCATGGTACGCTCCGGGACCCGCGGCGTGGATTTGTGGCGGTCAACACCGACAAGCAGGTGCTCAACGTTTCCAGCGCTACCTATAAAATCCAGATCGGCGAGAAGCTGACCCACGGACAGGGGGCGGGCTCCAATCCGGAGGTGGGCCGCAAGTGCGCCGAGGAGAGCCGCACCCAGATCTCCAAGTCGCTGGAGGGTACCGACATGGTGTTCATCACCGCCGGTATGGGCGGCGGCACCGGCACGGGCGCTGCGCCCGTGGTGGCGGAGATCGCCCGGGAGCAGGGCGTTCTGACCGTCGGCGTCGTCACCAAGCCCTTCGGCTTTGAGGGCCGCCGCCGGATGCAGCAGGCGGAAAAGGGCATCGAGGAGCTGCAAGGCGGGTGGACTCCCTGGTCATCATCCCCAACGAGCGTCTGAAGCATGCCACCGATCAGAAGATCACCTTCGCCAATGGCCTTCGAGATCGCCGACGATGTGCTGCGTCAGGCGGTGCAGTCCATCTCCGACCTGATCCGGGATACCGGCTTCATCAACCTGGACTTTGCCGACGTGTCCACCATGATGAAGAACGCGGGTCGGGCGCACATGGGCGTGGGCCGCGCCGCCGGCAAGGGCAAGGCCGAGGAGGCTGCCCGCATGGCCATCTCCAGCCCGCTGCTCGAGACCTCCATCCACGGTGCGCTGGGCGTCCTCATCAACGTTACCGGCTCCATGGACATCGGTCTGGAGGAGGTGGAGCAGGCCGCCACTCTGGTGCAGCATGCTGTCCACCAGACGCCCTCACCATCTTCGGCGCCACCTTCGACGAAAGACTGGAGGACGAGATCCGGGTCACCGTCATCGCTACCGGCTTCGAGAGCAATGACCAGCAGGAAGCCCCCTGCTGCCCCCGCCGCTGCCGATACGCAGCAGCCCACGCAGGATGACGCCGCTGCCCCCGCCGCCCCCCCAGCCTCTGGACGAGGCCGAGGGCGAGAAGGCAGAGGAGAAGCGATGGGATCGTTCCTTCGACGAGATTTTGAAGATCTTCAGCCGTGGCGATAAGTTCTGATGTTAAAAAGGACCGCAGAAAGCTCTGCGGTCCTTTTTATGCTTTCTCATGGAGAGAACTCCCACAAGCTGATTGCTTCAGATTTTGGCATGGTAACGAATTCTTAATTGATATATTGCATATATTATACAAAATCATTGCACTATATTGACAAAATGATGAGGGGTTTGATATATTGAAATTGTCAGTAGCCATCCATCCGTGGAATAGAAAGGAGATGACGATTTGTCTGAGATTTCTAAAAAGGATCGCTTTACGGTGCCGGCGGTCATCTGCCTGATTTGCAATGTGCTTGCTGTTCATCCATCTCTGCGGTGCAGGGGCTTACGCTGGCGGCGATCTTCATTATGAGGCGGCCAACACGCAGATGGAACGGAATGAGGAATTTTTCCATCAGTTTTTCCTGTCGGATCATCTGATGGGGATTGCCGAGACCCTTGCCATGGTGGCTGCGCTCATTGCCTTGCTGATGGTCATCCATGTTTGGTGGAAAAGTGCCGTGGAGCGCCGGACAAAGCTGCGGGATCTTTGCATTTTTAACGGTATCATCCTTCTGATATCCGTCTATGAATTGGTGGCTCACGGCGGACTCACCGCCTACCGGGATGAAATGCCGCTGCACTATTTCGGTGGGCCTCCGGCCACGACCCTGCTGATTTGGCTGCCGTGTCTGGTACTGACTCTCATCCCCATGATCGTTTACTTCCGCACGAAGCGAATCACCCCGGCGGATTAAGAAATAAAAAACAGCCCCATCGTATCCATACGATGGGGCTGGTTTTTCAGAGTGCAAGCAATTTTCGTTACGTCGGAGTGCCGCCGCTCATCAGCCCAAGCTGATAAAAGGCCACGGCGCTGGCGGCGGCCACGTTCAGGGAGTCCACTCCGTGGGTCATGGGGATGCGGACCGTGTAGTCGCAGGCGGCGATGGTACCGTCGGACAGACCGTCCCCTTCGGTCCCCAGCACCACCGCCAGCTTCTCCGCCGCCATGAGCCGGGGGTCGTTCAGAAGCAGCGAGTCCTCCTCCCGCAGGGCCATGGCCACCGTCTGGAAGCCCAGCCGCCGCAGCCGCTCCGGCCACGGAGCCTCCTCCGGCAGATACGTCCATGGGATGAGAAACACATTGCCCATGCTGACACGGGAAGCCCGCCGGTATAGGGGGTCGCTCCCGGCGGCGGTGAGCAGCACCGCATCCATACCCAGAGCGGCGGCGCAGCGGAAGATAGCCCCGATGTTGGTGGGATTCATGACGTTCTCCAGCACGGCGATGCGCCGGGCGTTGGCGCACACCTCCTCCACCGTGGGCAGGGCCGGGCGGCGCATGGCACACAGCATCCCACGGGTCAGATGGAAGCCCGTCAGCCGGGTCAGCACCTCCGGCGCAGCCGTGTAGACGGGGATGTCCTCCGGGCAGCGCTCCAGCAGGGGCAGAGCCTGAGACGTCAGGTGCCGTGGCTCCATGAGAAAGGACACCGGCACGCGCCGCTCCAGCGCCCGCCCGATGACCAGCGGGCTTTCTGCGATAAAGAGAGGCGTTTGCGGGGTCGCCCGGTTGACCAGCTGGTTTTCCGTCAGACGGGCGTAGACGTCCAGCCCAAAGTCGAAATCGGTGATGGATGATGATGGGCCATGGCCTTCCCCTCCTGCATTTTCTCTATTGTAGCCGTCAAAGGCGCTGCGTCAACGGGATATTGACTTTCCGCCGTCAAAACGGTATGATAAGGCAGAATTTACCAATACAGGGAAGGTACGATGGCAGAGAGGATCACCGCACGAAAGAGGCAGGCCATGGAGATGCGCCGGATCCAGAGAGACGGCGCTGGACCTGTTTGACCGGGAGGGCTTTGAAAACGTCTCCGTGGAGGAGATCGCACAGGCCGCCGGCTGCTCCGTGGGCAACATCTATCACTATTTCAAAAGCAAGGACGAGCTGGCCATTCAGGTGACCAGCCATGTGGACGATGCATACAGCGAGCTGGAGGAGGCATATCTGGCGGACACCGCCCGGCCCGCCCGGGAAAAGCTGCTGGACTTTGTGGGCCGGTCCCTGGAGATCAGCGTGTCGGACCCGGTGCTGTATAAGGCGTTTATCCACGGGCTGCGGTATCCGGAGCAGCGGGTGCTGCAGAAAAACGCCGGGCGGGTATACTTTCGGGTGCTGCTGGAGCTGGTGACGCTGTGCCAGCAGGAGGGCAGCATCCACCCCTCCCACGACCCGGATCAGGTGGTGGAGGAGCTGGTGGTGCTGCACCGGGGAGCCCTGTTCGAGTGGCGCATCTATGAGGCGGCTTCCCGCCATTCAGCGCCGCATGGCGGAGCATCTGCTGGAGGGGATGCGATGAAGGCCCTGACCATCCGAGCAATACGTAACTGAACGAAGCACACTAGA
>VOFK01002974.1_pt1 | contig 29811 bp, 60 predicted proteins | sample 5384121 | NCBI WGS metagenome assembly VOFK01 (sample SAMN12384730, study PRJNA508395) | human gut metagenome | isolation source: healthy gut J | host: Homo sapiens | reverse complement strand
CCGATCCGTCCTCCCTGTCTTTGTACTTCTGCCTCACCGTACACATAGCCGGTATCTTTCACAGCCTCCAGATAATTCATTTTTCCGTCAATCGTTGTAAACATAATTGCCATAGGTGGATGCCGCCAAACCAGCAAGCGTATCAGCAAGCGCATACGCACATCCGCCATGCATTCCACCGTAAATATTCGTAAAATGCTCATCCATGCGCATTCTTCCGTAAGCATAGCCTTCCCCACTTCCAGCAGTTCCATTCCCCAGAAGCTGTGCAAATGGATTTTTTTCCAAAAGCTGATTCAGCTTCTGTGGTGTCAGTTTCTGTGGCTGCTGGCGACTGTTGTACTGCCTTTTGTTCTGTTGTTTTCGTGGCAGAAATATGTTTGTGTTTCTTACTCATGTTTTCTTCCTTTATTACCGTTTTTTACCTGTCCTGCCTCTATCTGCTTTTCAGATATTTCTATATCTCTGTACATAGCAATCTGTCTCATGGTTGACTCATAAATCTCCATGCTCATAATTACCATATCTCCATAGCCATTTTTCGTAACATAAATTGGCTCCTCTGTCTTATGACACATATCAGATATCTCCGATGTATTCTTCAAGTCTTTAATTGGAATTATTTGTGGCATAACATACACCTCCTTGCTTATGTCCTAATTATACCATAATTATACCCTTTTTTTCAACTTAATTATTGTTTATTTGATTTTCCATTCAAGTTGTGAACGAGCTCCACCATAAAATCCTGCATCTGCAAATAAAATCCCCAGGTCTATCCATACAACCAAATAAAAAAAGGGTATACAGTGCATCTAAACTATATACCCAAAAAAGACGGACAATGACATATGTCAACGTCCGTCTTCTTCATCCATTTTTTCAATTATCAGCTACTACCTATAGCAAAACGAACATCATAAACCGGACAGATTAGTTTTCATCCTGCATTTTTGCAAGTTTCTTCGCCTGATCGCCCTCACGGAACGAACGCCTCTTTGATTATAGGCTCGGAACAATTACCTCTATACAGTAAATACTTGCTTTTTCACATAACCACAGCTTTACATCGCTAACTGCAGGATTATCACATACAACATTATTCTCCTTTAATGCTTTGCTTCAATTGTGTACTTGCATGGTCAACTTGCCACCTACACTTATAACGATAAGTTGCAGATTTTGTTTCTGTAGCTGTATGTGTATACTGTCTGCTAAGACAATATCCACAGCTACAATATGCCTTGCGTCCAAGAGCATCAGCAGCAGATACTCTCAAACCGCTTTTGCGTCCTTTATGTTCTCCGAACCTTTAGATGAACGACTCATTCTTCTATCATAAGCCTTCCACCATGTTTCTTCTGACACAATAGGCTCGCAAAGAAATCCTAACCAAATTTCCTTTTTCAATCAAATTTCCATTGGCATCTAACACCTCCTTACCAGGTTCTACATGAGTCAATACCTTCTTCTTTCTCACAGTATCAATTACTTTACTCTTTTCTGGCAACTGATACCCCATGTATTTGGTATTTGCTAGAATTCTGATTACTTTTGATGGCGTCCATCTCAAGTCCCCCCTTATATGTTCTCATATTATTTTCAATGAGATTCATATTGCTTATAGAAGCACAGATTAAAACAAAAGCTATTATCAAGAACAATCACCAGCCCGACAGAACACAACAAAGACCAGCTCATTATAAAAAGCAGAGTGTATTATTTCATGATAGAATTACTTAGCACATAATCAGTACATATTAAATCATGGCAGTTCTGATTAAGACATTTTCAGAATAACTGTAACCAATATAGCACAGATGATTTCATATAAGAGTATATCTGCTCATGATTAGAATGGCTCTGTTCAGATAAGTATTTCTTCAAGCACCTACGAGCAGAAATGAAAACAAATTTATTTCATATAAAAACAAAAAAGAAAAGGTAGCTACCGCTAGGCAACTACCCCTTCCTATTTCGTTTATTGAATTACAAATTATCTTTCAGTAAGGCAGACAATTTTTCTGCCTCATCGTGAGTAAGCGTTACCCCTTTTCCCATTTTCTCATGCTCAGGTGCCCAATCCCTGATATCTTACTTAGGTTCTCCACCATTCCATGAAATCTTGTTAAGTTCCTTTGTCCACCCCTTGGCACTCTCTGAAAGAGTGCCAATATGTTCAACTATTTCATATTTGAAATCTGCCATATACTTTCTCTCCTTTATATCTGCATACCCGTTACACTTCTCAAATATTCATCAAATTTTTCATCCAAAATTCCTTTATGCCTACTTACATACTCTGATACAAATGATGCTACCCAATATTGGGAACCATCTGGCGGAGTATCTCCGCAATCTAAATAATCAATGTAATCTTCTGACATAATTAATCCCGGTCTTATCAAAACTAATACCATCAAAAATGACATCGTTATATATGTAATTGTCTCTCCAAATTCTTTGCAATATTTTTGAAATATTGCTATGTGTATCCATTCTTTGATATGAAAATTATAATATAATTGTCCATTAGAATGAACAAAATTATTTAATTTTAATGCCAACTTATCAAATGCATCTTTTAACTTATACTTTTTTATTGCTTCCCCTGCACTTGATGATGCGATAGCTTTGAAAATAGTTCCAATGTAAACATCATTTTGTTGATTTCTGATCCAATCACAAATATTTCTTTCATCTTTGCCCTAGGTCTTTTAATTCAACATACTTCATAAAATCTGTCTTATCTCCAACTGTCAGCATATAAATATAATAAAAGACATCATCCCTATATTTTCTCAAAAGTGAATATGCATCTGCAAAATTAGCATTCAGGCAGCAATATCGAATACTTTCTGCCGTTCTACTTACAGAATCAAGAATCTGATTTCCACTGATAACTCCGACTTTATGTAAAAACTATGTTATCTCTGCCATATGCTAAGAAACTCATTTCATACATGAAATTTCTTGTTTCCTCTAGCAATGTATTCAACTCTTGGAAGGAACTATTTTCCTTAATGACACTTCTATTTATTTCAAAGTCATCTGGTATTTCAAGCATATGCACTCCTTAATCACTCTCGGCAACACCAAACTTATTTACAAAATCCTCTCCACATCAGTCAGGTCAGCCCATTATTACATTCAGCAAGGACATTATCAGCAAATAATCCATTTGCTAACTGCACCTACGCAAATTTTCCAACAATCTGCTACCAACAACAATGTCATTGTTTCTGACAGGATCACCCTCACCAAATTTTGCGTGTTCGTGACGGCCTGTAAATTCCATCAACATGTCTTGATAACCCTCTGAACAATTCCACTGTAGAATGAATCGCCTGTATCTGATAATCCAGATCATCCTCAAATTGAAATATAATACGCTTAGGCATTTGGCTCTCCTCCTGATTCCTCTTCTGCATCTTTTTTTTTGCAAATAAAAAATAGCCTTTTTGTCTCTATTTCCTCACGCAATTCTTCTTCTGTCGGCAAATACAATTTGTACTTACTTGCAAATAGCTGTTCATTTCCATGTAATATAGAATACCTTGCAATATCTTCATCCGTTTCCGAACATAATACAATTCCAAGTGTTGGATTATCATCTGGCGCTTTTTTTAATTCATCATACATACGAATATACATGTCCATTTGCCCAACATCCTGATGCGTAATCCTCTCTGTCTTCAAATCAATTAATACAAAAACATTTCAAAATATAATTATAAAACACCAAATCAATATAATAATCTTGTTTCTCAGTGTGGATGTGTTGCTGTCTCACAACAAACGCATATCCTTTTCCCATTTCCATCAGAAATTTCTGCAGATTTGTTATAATACTTGACTCAAGTTTTGTCTCGTTAAAAGATGCATCTGGCGTTAATCCCAAAAAACTCCACTACTACAGGATTTTTATAAATTCAAGCTTATCATTTTGATATGAGGATGTCTTTTCTCTCATTTCAGCTTCTACAGCTTTTTTATCCTGTGATTGAAGCATACGATAATAATATTGGCTATCAATATTTCTCTGTAAAAGTACGAACACTCCATGTCTGCTCATAGGCTTCTTTCTCATACCATTTGCGAGCTGTTTCATCATGCACTTGAAGAAGAGTACGATAATGTGACCATGTGAGTCTAATATCAGATTGTCGACACGCTGTGTCGACAATCTGTGGAAAAGCCTTGTAGAATCTTAAACAGTGATATAAATTACTCCTGTCATATCCCTTTCCATATTTTTGAGTCAGGTACCTTGATAAATTTTTTTAATAATTTCTACACCATATTCAGCCCGTTCTTCTCCAGCTAATTCTTCCACTGCTATTCGATATCCAATCAACCAATTTCTTTGTGATAATATTGTATTTACTGAACGATAAGCCTCTTTTTGTGATACTTCTATAATAGTTTGAACATCATTTAGTATGTTGTCTGTTTTATGAAAATTATCCATAATAACATTATTTACACTATTCATAACTTCATTCATCTGCCTGCCTCCCTTACGGCAGATTATACATCTCTGCCATATTTTCTATATAAATTCCACTGTATATGTAGGTTTGCTAGCTCCTGCATTCTTTTCAATAAGAGCTTTCAGTTTTCTGAATGTCTCATCCTTTAAAGAAATATCATCTTTAAATGCCGAATCTCTGAAAATAAATTTAATTGGCAATGGGTCAAGCTTTGCAAGTTTTGAAACTAAATCCTCTGTGATTGTTATTTCCAAGCATACCAAATAACTGCTTGCATAGAGATATGTACGACTCCCAATATCGGATAACTGCTCTAATGTTTCTGAAAGTGCTACATCACGCTGACGAAGCATCAATTCATATACGATATCTCATGTCGTTGGCACCTGGCATGAAGTCAACAAGGTCTGGTGCATACTCAAGCTGATTAACATTGATCTGTCCCATATCCATGATGGAATTCCACTTTATATTGGTATCGGCAGTTCTAAATACTTTAAATCCAATATCGATGTCTGCATCTGGATGGTCTGATCTGATTTTATCTCCTGCTCTACGGATACGTTCTTTACCTATTTCACATATATTTTTTATAACCGGCTTTGCTCGCTGTACCGTTATCATCCGTTAATTCCAGTATTTGTGTTACTATAAATTTACAATTACTTTAATAATATTAACTATTGCATCCTTCTTGTTCTGGAGAACTTCATTAATTTTCTGTATCATCTGCTCATTGAATTTATCGCATTCATATATCAAGCCAACTCCCTTGCTGAACACTTTCTCTAGCTGTGTTCTTATTGATTATCTCAAAAATAGGTGTCCAATAATCTGTACCTTCATCTATGTTCTCTCAAATTTTGTACTTAATATTAGTTATAAAAAATCTTAAGGTTAATTATATCACAAAAACGCTAACCATTTCATCAATATTATGGAGTTGTCTGTTCTTCTTTAAGCTGTCTTATACTAATTTTCTTAAAAAAATTTCATGGGCTATACAATTATTCACCAGACTGTGAAAAAAAAGCAAAAAAATCAGAGCCAGCCTTTCGGCTGACTCTGATCCACCCAAGCAATATTACAATTTATTTTGATAATTCTCTAACTGGCGGAAAATACCAACTACATTTATCTGCTAATACCTATAGCAAAACGAACATCATAAACCGGACAGATTAGTTTTCATCCTGCATTTTTGCAAAGTTTCTTCGCCTGATCGGCCGCGATACATGCATCGATAATCTCCTGGATATCTCCGTCAAGAATCTTGTCCAGCTTGTATAATGTCAGGTTGATGCGGTGATCGGTCACACGTCCCTGCGGGAAGTTGTAGGTACGGATCTTCTCGGAACGGTCACCGGTACCGATCTGGCTGCGTCGTTCCTCAGACTCTGCATCCTGCTTCTTCTGCAGTTCGAGATCATACAGCTTGGTACGCAGCAGTGCAAATGCTTTGTCCTTGTTCTGCAGCTGTGATTTCTCTGTCTGACTGTAGATCACGATTCCTGTAGGATAGTGAGTCAGTCGTACAGCTGAATCTGTTGTATTGACACACTGTCCTCCGTTTCCGGATGCTCTCATAACGTCGATACGGATGTCTTTGTCGTCAATATGCACTTCCACATCCTCAGCCTCCGGCATAACTGCAACACTGCAGGTTGATGTCTGAATACGCCCCTGGGATTCCGTCTCCGGCACACGCTGTACACGGTGCACACCGGATTCATATTTCAGTACAGAATATGCGCCTGCACCGGTCACCATAAAAGTTGACCGACTTCATGCCTCCGATTCCGGTTTCATCTGCCTCAAGTGTCTCCACTTTCCAGCCACGACGCTCTGCGTAGTGTACATACATACGGTAAATTTCAGCCGCAAAAGCGCAGCTTCCTCTCCACCAGCGCCTGCACGAATCTCCACAATAACGTTCTTGTCGTCGTTCGGGTCTTTTGGCAGAAGCAGAATCTTTAATTTCTGTTCCAGCTCTCCCAGACGGCTCTTTGCCTCATTTAATTTCTTCCTTTGCCAGTTCGCGCATTTCCTCATCGGATTCCTCATCAAGAATTGCAAGGGAATCCTCTATTGTCTGCTTACATGCCTTGTATTCCTTGTAGGCATCCACGATTGGCTGCAGATCACTCTGCTCTTTCATCAGTTTACGAAAGCGGTTCGGATTGTTTGCCACATCCGGCTCGCTCAATGTATTCATTAACTCCTCATAATGATGAAGTAAATCCTCTAATTTATCAAACATAATCTACCCTCTCTCCTTTCACATAGGTGTTTGTGTCCGCAGACCACACGGTCATTTCGCGCAAGATCTTTTTTCACGCAGACGTCCTCAAATCCGGCCTCTTTCATCATAGATGATACCGCCCATCCCTGGTCATATCCGATCTCAAACAGCAGATACCCTCCATCGGTCAGATAATCCGGGCTTTCCTGGATGATCTTCCGGTAGAAGAACAGACCATCTTCTTTTCCGTCCAGTGCCTCATGCGGTTCAAATTCCGACACCTCCGGCATCAGAAACGGAATTTCATCGCTACGGATGTATGGTGGATTTGACACAATCACATCAAACGTTTCATCCGCAACATCCTCAAACAGATTGCTTCTCTCGAAAATGGCAGGAACATCATTTAATTTTGCATTTTCTCGTCTTTGCAACATTGATCGCCTGTTTGGAAATATCATATCCATATCCCCCGGTACCGTGTTTACATTTTTCAAAATACTGATCAGCACACATCCGGAACCTGTACACATATCCAGCACCTTCATCCCCGGTTTTACACCTTCAGTGCTTCTTCCACCAGGGTTTCCGTATCCTGTCGCGGAATCAGCACATTGGAATTCACATGAAATGTCATCCCCATGAATTCCTGTTCCCCGGTGATATACTGAAGAGGCACTCGCTCTGCCCTCTTTTTAATCAGCACTTCAAATTCATGCTGCAGTTCCTCCGGCATCTCTTCGTCAATATGCATATAATAGTAAGTGTGGTCAATTTTACATGCCATGGTCAAAAGCAGCCATGCATCATTTCTGGCATCTGCAATGCCAGCCTCACACAGGCTTTTTTCTCCCGAAACAATTGCTTCCCCTATAGGTCATACATTCTCTTCCTTCTGCCACTTTCTCCAGTCAAACACAGCTTCCACCGAAGCGATTCCCACTTCGATCATCTCATCATCCGGCTCTTTTTGTTGTCATCTTCTGCATCCAGAGTCCCGGTTTGCTCAGTATATTCACCAGCCGGTTATCATATGTCTTCCCGCCAGACGGATAAACTCATAATAAGATACTCCGGCGATCACCGGAATAAGAAGAAGTCTGAGCACCAGCTGCAAAATACGCGAATCCACACGGATAAACAAAAAGAACACGATAGATATCAGCATTACAATCAGCAGGAAACTGGTACCGCAGCGCTTGTGCTGCCGGGAACTTTTTCCGGACATTTTCCACATTCAGTTCCAGTCCGTGTTCGATGCAATTGATGCATTTGTGTTCTGCTCCGTGGTACATAAACACTCTCTTAATATCAGGTGTCAGAGAAATCAGTGCAATATATCCGATAAAAATTGCCAGACGGATCAGTCCCTCCAGCAGCGCAATCACGGTATCCGATGCAATAACTTTATGGAAGATCCCGGACAGAAAATATGGCAGGAAAAAGAAAAAGTCCCAGCGCAAAAACAATGGAAAATGCAACAGTGCCGCCCATCATTGCCTTCTCCTGCTTTTTTTTTTCTTCCTGTGCCTTTCGTTCCTCCTGCGTCATGGCTTTTTTTTTTTTTTTTTCATCCTCATCGTCTTCAAAAAGGAAGCCGAATACATGAGTGTCTGCATGCCAAGGATCAGTGATTCTATAAAATTAATGACACCACGGATGAATGGCAGACGCCGCAGTTTTTTTTTTTAATCGTTTCTTTAAATGTAGAAACTTTTACATCAATGGTGTGATCCGGCTTACGGACTGCCACCGCATACCGGTTTTTGTTCTTCATCATGACACCTTCCATGACGGCCTGACCGCCAACTCCTGAATATTTCATATTTCCCCCTGTAAGAAGAAAAAGGTTGAGGCAATACACAGCCTCAACCTTTTTTACGTGACTTATCAATTCTATTTCATGCCATACTTCTTGTTGAACTGTTCGATACGTCCACGAGCCTGGTTAGCCTTCTGCTGTCCAGTATAGAATGAATGGCACTTTGGAACAGATTTCTACGTGGATGTCCTGCTTTGTAGAACCTGTAACGAATGTGTTTCCACCACAGTTGCAAGTAACAGTTGCCTGATAGTAATTTGGGTGGATTCCCTGTTTCATGATTTTCACCTCTTTATATTCTTATCGTTTTCTGTAATCAGTCTTCCGGCTGACTCTGGTTTCTGTCACACCCTTTATACCCGTATGCCCGATCCGCATATGATACTTGTTACAAAGAGCGACACTTTCGTCCGTTTACATCCCGATAAACAGCTCCATTATTGTAGCATAGCGTCCATGCAAATGCAATAGAAATTTAAAGAATTCTGTTTTTTTCTTACAAGATTGATAAAATCAGCATTTGTACGCGTGTGTGCAAACATATTTAAAATATTCTCCACAGCCTCATCCGACCGCATGCCGTTTAATGCCCGGCGCATATTCTCCACGCCCTCACGCTCCTGCGGATCAAGCAGCAGATCGTCTCTTCGCGTACCGGACTTTACAATATCCACCGCCGGGAAAATTCTCTTTTCAGAAAGTTTCCGGTCAAGTACAAGTTCCATGTTACCGGTTCCCTTAAATTCCTCGAATACAACGTCATCCATCTTGCTTCCGGTATCTACCAGTGCTGTTGCAAGAATGGTAAGGCTTCCGCCTTCTCTCATATTCGGGCTGCACCAAAAAAACGTTTCGGCATATGGAGGGCTGCCGGATCAAGACCACCGGAAAGTGTCCGGCCGCTCGGCGTACAGGTCAGGTTGTAGGCACGTGCCAGACGTGTGATACTGTCGAGGAGAATCATCACATCCTTTTTATGTTCCACCAGACGTTTTGCACGCTCGATTACCATTTCCGATACCCGCTTATGGTGTTCTGCGGTCTCATCAAAAAGTGGAATAAATGACCTCTACATTTTTCGCCCTCAATTGCCTCCTTAATATCGGTAACTTCCTCCGGCCGCTCATCAATTAATAGGATGATCAGATGCATCTCCGGGTTATTTTCCTTTACCGACTTGGCAACTTCCTTTAAAAGCGTTGTCTTACCTGCTTTCGGTGGTGATACGATCATACCGCGCTGTCCTTTTCCGATCGGGGAAACAATATCCATCACACGCATTGCAACCGAACCGCCGGGACGTTCCATGCGCAGACGCACATTCGGAAAAATCGGGGGTCAGATCCTCAAAGTTTGTCCGCTTCTGTGCTTCCGAAGGATGATATCCGTTTACCGAAGTCACATACAAAAGGGCAGAAAATTTCTCCCGCTCGGTTTCACTTTGGTATTTCCACAGACAATATCTCCTGTCTTTAGATTAAATCTGCGGATCTGGGACGGCGCCACATAAACGTCATGTTCCCCCGGCAGATAGTTTTCACAGCGGATAAAACCGAATCCGTCTGCCATAACCTCCAGAATACCGCTCGCTGTATTTCCACTGTCGAGGCTGACGATATCTTCTCTGATCGCAGCACTGTCATTATCCTCCTGTGCCTTATAGATCTGTTCCTGTGATGCATGTGCTCCATGTTCTGCATGCATGCTTTCTCCATGCTCCGGATGGCTGTGATCCTCCGTATGGGACGGATGCTCTTCTCTTCGCGGTTTTGGTGTATGCTTTCTTCCTTCCTGTCCGGAAGCTGTCCGCGCGGTATATACCGTCTTTGCCTTCGGCGCTGCCTCTTTTTCCCGCTCATCTTCCTGCAGCATCCGATCAATCAGTTCTCCCTTTTTCATTGTTGAGATTCCTTTGAGTCCGCGTGCCTTTGCCAGGTCTTTTAACACAACCAAAGAAAAGACTCTCATATTTTTTCCCTCATTCCATCTGCTCCTTCTTAAAAAATATAAACTTGTTTCGTACCGTAAATCATTTTATAAATTACACTTATTTGCATGGGATATCAGTCAGAAACGACTATGAATCATTTCAAATATTATCTAACGCAGCTATTATACACTATTTCCGGTAAAATAGGAAGTCTTTTTTTTTCATGCGCAAGAATGGTATTGTGAATAAGTATGAGTATGTAAAGGAGAAAATTACTATGGATAATAAAAGAAAGAAAAGGCACTTTTATGCCACAAAGAATGGAACGGAAAACTCGAAACCGTTGCAAAATCAAAAGTAAAAACCCGCGAGGATCTCGCGATTGCATACACCCCGGGTGTTGCAGAACCATGCAAAAAGTAATTGCGGAAGATAAAACTGCTGCCCTACACATACACCTGGAAAGCCAACACGGTTGCCGTTGTTTCCGACGGAAGCGCCGTTCTCGGCCTTGGAAATATCGGTCCCTTATGCCGCTATGCCGGTCATGGAAGGAAAATGTGTATTATTCAAAAGAATTTGGAAATGTTAACGCTGTACCGATCTGTCTGGACACCCAGGATACCGGAGAGATCATCCAGGCTGTGAAAAATATAGCTCCCGGCTTCGGCGGAATCAATCTGGAAGACATCAGTGCTCCCCGTTGTTTCGAAATCGAGGAACGTCTGAAAGAAATGCTTGATATCCCGGTATTTCATGATGACCAGCACGGAACCGCCATCGTTGTTTTGGCCGGTGTCATCAATGGTCTGCGTGTGACCGGCAAGAAAAAAGAGGACTGCCGCGTTGTCGTAAACGGTGCAGGATCTGCCGGTGTGGCAATCACCAAACTTCTTCTGACTTACGGTTTCAAACACGTGACCATGTGTGACCGTGAAGGAATCATCGGAAAAAGATTATCCGAACTTAAACTGGATGCAGAAAAAATGACAGAGGTTACCAATCTCGAAAATACCTCCGGAACGCTGGCAGACGCACTGCGCGGTGCGGATATCTTTGTCGGTGTCTCTGCGCCAAACATTGTCACTCCGGAAATGGTTTCTTCCATGAACAAAGATGCCATCCTGTTTGCCATGGCAAATCCGGTGCCGGAGATCATGCCGGATGTAGCCAAAGCTGCCGGAGCAAAAGTTGTCGGAACCGGACGGAGCGATTTCCCAAATCAGGTAAACAACGTGATCGCTTTCCCTGGTATTTTCCGCGGTGCATTGGAGGCACATGCCACCCAGATCACAGAAAAGAAATGAAACTTGCAGCAGCAGAAGCACTTGCCGCCCTGGTTTCTGACGAGGAATTAAATGAAGATTTCATTATGCCGGAAGCATTTGATCCACGTGTGGCAGAAGTTGTAAGTGAAGCAGTCAAGTCTCATGTCCGCTAATCGCTACTATTCTCTGAACGATTACTGTAAAGAGGTCTTCGGGGGAAAAAAGTGTACCGTCTCAGTCTAAGCGGTGGGATGACGTGTCCCAACCGCGACGGAACACTCTCTTACGGAGGATGTGCATTCTGCAGTGCCGGAGGCTCCGTGATTTTGCCGCGGATGCATTTCTGCCGGTTTCTGAACAGTTTATACAGGCCAGACAGAAAATCGCCGCCAAAACACACTGCCAGAAATTCATTGCGTATTTCCAGTCATTTACCAACACCTATGCCCCCGTTGACGTTTTGCGTCAGCTCTATTCCGAGGCAATGGCACCGGAAGAAATCGTTGCACTTTCCATAGGAACCAGAAGTGACTGCCTTCCTCCGGAAACCTTAGAACTCCTCTCCGATCTCAATCAGGAAAAACCCATATGGATAGAGCTTGGTCTGCAGAGCATCCATGCAAAGACGCTGTCTGCCATGAACACGCATACCACGGTTGCACAGTTTGATGCCGCTGTATCCAAACTTCATGCCCTTGGAATCTCTGTGATCGCACATGTTATTTTAGGATTTCCCGGTGAAACAAAAAGAAATGATGAAAGATACCGTCCGGCATGTCGCCGCACTTCCGGTTTCGGGAATCAAGCTGCAGCTTCTGCATGTCCTGCGTGGCACTGCACTGGCAGAACAGTATCAGCTTCATCCGTTTCCCATGATGGAACTTGATGAATACAGCGATTTTGTGATCGACTGCCTGGAACTTCTTCCCCGGACATGGTCGTTCACCGTCTGACGGGAGATGGTCCCCGCAGTCTATTACTCGCCCTTCCTGGAGCACAGACAAAAAAAACGCATTTTAAACACCATTCATCGCCGTCTCAAAGAACGCAATACCAGACAAGGAGAACATTTTTATGGCTGAACCATTTACAATCTATAAACTTACGATCTTATATATGCTGAGCAAAGCAGGGGTTTCCGCTTTCAACACCCAGATTTCCAATTTCTTTCTGGAACAGGAATACACAGACTATTTCCGTGTACAGGAAGTAATCGGGGATCTGGTCGATGCCAATTTAATCCATGCAGAGTCCACGCACAGCAACACACAGTACTCTCTGACTTCTGCGGGAAAAAGAAACACTTGGATTTTTCAAAGATAAATTAAATGATGGAATTGAAAATGATGTTCAGGGATTTTTTGAAAAAGAATAAATTAGAATTCCGACAGGAAAATTCCATTCTGGCAGATTACTATAAGACAACCAATCAGAAATACGCAGTACGCTGTCAGGTACGGTCTGACGGCAATCCTCTGATCGACCTGACGCTTTGCGTAACTACAAAAAAGAACAGGCAGAAGCCATCTGCAATAACTGGAAAAAAGAAAAGTGAAGATGTATATGCTGTACTGATGGACACGCTGCTGCAATAAGCCGCGTGTCATTTTTTTTTTTCTGTACGCTGTATCCAAATTTGCCGAGTTTTTTCCCCAGAGCAAAATATTCTCCGTGGGGAATACATGATAAGCCCGGTTCCGTTGATGTCAAATTTTCCTGTTTCATCCAGATACGCATCATCCACCGTTACGCCAAGTACTTCCGCCACAAACATCGTATGACTTCCAAGTGGATGGCTCTCCACCACCCTGCAGGCAATATTTACAGGACTTTCCGCAATTGCCGGAGCTTTCACATGCTCCACCGGAACCGGTGTAAGTCCTGTTTTTAAATTTATCCACATCTCTTCCGCTGACCACGCCGCAGTAATCACAGGCCTTTGCCAGTTTTTTCGTTGGTCAGATTAATCACAAATTCTCCGGTTTTCTCTATGATCTCATAAGAATAACGGGATGGGCGGACGGAAATAGAAACCATCGGCGGATTGGTGCAGACGGTTCCTGCCCATGCCACGGTAATAATGTTTGGCCGATGATTCTGATCCGCCACACTGACCATCACAGCCGGCACCGGATTTAACATATTTCCCGCTTTCCAACTCTGTTTTCCCATTTTTCCACCTCCTTTTGCCTGTTCCTTTTATTTATAATCCTGTTATAATTTCAGATCCGTATTTTCCCGGATAATATCCGCGATCAGTTCACGCTCATCCATATGATGCTTCACACCCTTGATCTCCTGGTAATCTTCGTGCCCTTTTCCTGCAAGGACGATGATATCGCCATCCTCGGCATGTTCCATGCAATACCTGATGGCTTCTTTCCGGTCCGGTATCGTCACATATGCGCCATCGGCTTTGTGTACCCCGACCAGAATATCGTTGATGATATCCATTGGTTCTTCATCTCTTGGATTATCCGATGTGATAATCGTCAGATCTGCCAGTTTTGAAGATACCTCTCCCATCTCATAACGGCGGATTTTGCACGGTTTCCTCCGCATCCGAACAGGCAGACCAGTCTGCCCGGCTCATACTCTTTCAGGGTCGTTAACAGACTCTCCAGTGCCATGGCATTGTGTGCATAGTCAATCATCAGCGTATATCTCTTTGTTACCGGTACAATCTCAATTCTTCCCTTGACACTTACATGAAGCATCGCCTTTTTTGATTTCTTCAACACTGACACCAAAATGATGACAGATTGCAATGGCGGTCGGGAATTATACACCGAAAATTTTCCCGGCACATTGACTTCCACATCAAAATCCATGGAACCTCCCACATGATATTTTTACACCAAGTGCCCCATGCTCCTTTTTTAACCCCTCTACCTTCTGCGCAATCAGATCATTTTCTGCTCCATACCCAAACGTCTCAACCGTACAGGTATGTCCCTGTAAAATGCCCTGCAGATGCTCGCTGTCCCCATTAAAAAATTCCATGCCTGCACTGCTGGAACAAAAAGACTCTTGCAGAGAGTGCATATAATCTGCAAAAATCCTTGTGCTCATTTTCTCCGATATGATCCGGTTCAAGATTGGTAAACACGCCGATATCAAACACAAATCCGGATACGCGGTGAAGCATCAGCGCCTGGGAAGAGACTTCCATCACAACAGCATCGAGTCCCGCATCTACCATTTTTTGCAAAAAGCTCCTGCACCCGGTAAGATTCCGGTGTCGTATTTGCAGAAGGAATACGCTCAGAACCAACAATCGATTCGATCGTGCCGATCAGTCCGGTTTTTGATCCCCGCAGACTCTAGAATCGAACGAACCATATAGGTTGTCGTTGTTTTTCCTTTTGTTCCGGTAATACCGATCGTCTTTAATTTTTTTGCCGGATGCCCAAAAATATGCCGCAGACATGCAGGCAAGTGCCAGACGGCTGTCCTCTACCTTGATATATGTAATTCCATCGATCGGCGTTACATCCTTTTCTACGACAATGGCCGCTGCTCCCTTTGCTGCCACATCCGGAATAAACTCATGTGCATCACGCACACTTCCGCTGATGCACACAAACACAGAACCTTTTTTCAACCTTGCGGGAATCATATACCAGAGTCGTAATCTCTGTCTCCTCGCTTCCCGCCAGTATCTCATATTCCATTTCGTTGATAAGTTCTTTAATTTTCATTTAATTTTCCTCCCATATTCCATGAAACACTTCTGTCGCTGGTCCGGTCATATAAATATGATTGTTATCCGGATCATACTCGATGGTCAGATCTCCGCCCCGCAGATGCACCAGAACTTTATTTTCTGTCTTATGATTTAAGATACATGCCATAACCGTGGCACAGGTTCCGGTACCACAGGCAAGCGTCTCCGCAGATCCGCGTTCCCACCCCGCATGGATGCTTCCGTCGGAGAAATAACGTGTACGAACTCTGTGTTGGTCCGTTTTGGAAACCGTGGATGATGTTCAAACTCCGGACCGTATTTTTCCAGTTCAAAATGTTCGGTGTGTCCTCCACAAAAATTACCGCATGTGGATTCCCCATCGACACGCAGGTCATCTTCCACTCTCTGCCCTCTACTTCAATCGGCTCATCTACCACCTGTTCTCCCGATGCATCTACAGGAATTAAATCCGGTTTTTAATATTGGTTCTCCCATATCCACACGAACCAGCGAAACCTTGCCATCCGCAACCGTCAGCTGCAACGTTTTTACCCCGGCTCCGGTTTCAATCGTAATCTCTTTCTTATCCGTCATTTTATGATCATATACATATTTTGCGACACAGCGGATTCCGTTTCCACACATCTCCGCCTCCGAGCCATCCGCATTGTAAATCCGCATCCTGAAATCCGCGATATCCGATGGTCCAATAGTGATCAGACCATCCGATCCGATTCCAAAATGGCGGTCACTCACTGCAATTGATAACTTTGCAGGATCTGCTATCTTTTCCTCAAACAAATTGACATATACATAATCATTTCCGCACCCATGCATTTTTTTGTAAACTTCATATTTCTACACTCCTTTTTCTCTTTTCCATCCTGTCGATTCAGAGCTTCTATTCTAAGTATACCCGCACGATCCGTCTTCTAAAAACAACTACAGTGCTTTTTTATATTGCAAATTGTGTGGAAACATAGTACACTGAATCTAATTAATATTTACAGGAGATTTATGCAATGTCAGAACTCTCACATTATGAAAAACAGGATATCTTCATGACGATTTTAAGATTTTTTCACTTAAAAGATACCTCTATGCACCCGATTGACTTTCATTACCACGATTTTCATAAAAATTCTGATCTTTCGCAAAGGAAATATTTCTTACAATGTGGAAGGACGTACCTATGATCTGATACCGGGGATATCGTATTCGTTCCCGCAGGTACGGTCACCGTCCGGTTCTGCACAGTTCTGAAATTTATGAGCGCATCATCATCTATATTTCCAGACACTACCTGGATGCCTGTCATGATTCCGACGATCTCTCACTCTGCTTAAAAAGAAGCTCATCAGAAAAAATCGCATGTACTGCGTATTCCGGCACTGAAGACAACACAGATTGCAAGAATTATCCACGATCTGGAACAATCTCTGGATTCCAGAGAATACGCAAACGAACTTTATCATAAACTTCTTTTTCTGGAGCTGATGGTCCAGTTAAACCGTGCAGCTCTCTCCAACCGCATTGAATATCTTTCTACCACAGCCTCAAATCATAAAATGATCCATGTGATAGATTATTTAAATGCACATTTAACAGATGACATCACCATCGACTTTCTTGCCGAACATTTCTATCTGAGCCGGTATCAGCTCATGCATGCCTTCAAGGAAGAAACCGGTTATACGATCGGAAACTATCTGACCACGAAGCGCCTTTTGCTGGCAAGAGATCAGATCGCCCAGGGGAATCCATCACCACCGCATGTTATGCCTGTGGTTTTCACAATTATTCCACCTTTTCCCGGGCATACCGCAAACATTTTGGCTGTTCTCCCCAGAGAACAGCGCAATTGATCTGTCTGCCTGTTACATTTTGCGCTCTGCAAGGGTGTTGATCAGCGCAGGAATCAGCTGTTTCTTTCTGGATACCACATTTTCCAGCATAATCCCCTGATCGGAAGGCTCGCAATTATAAGCTGCCGCAACCAGCTGCGATGCATCCGCACCGCGATAAATCAGATAAGTAGACTCATTTAAGATATCCGTCAGCATGACAAAAAATCATCTGGATCTGTTTTTCTCCCATCATCTGTTCCAGTTTCGGCTCAATACGTTCCTGCACCTTATCCAGTTCGGTGCGTCCCATCGCGCTGATCTGCGCCACGCCAAAACTCACATCTCAGCATGGAAAATTTTAAAATCCTGATTTAAAAATTTCTTCTTCTGTTTTATTATCAAAAATTGCTTCCCGCCTGAAACATTGCTAAGGCAAGCTCCTCGACCTTAACCTCTGCAATCTCCGCCAGCCGGAGTGCTGCTTCCCTGTCTATCTGTGTACAGGTCGGTGAGCGGAACATCAGCGTGTCAGATAAAATGGCTGCACACATCAGTCCTGCCATCTGCGAGGTGATCGTAATTCCCTTTTCCAGATACATCTGATAAATGATGGTGGATGTACATCCAAGCGGCTGATTGCGGAAATACACCGGAGACATGGTCTCAAGGCTGCCCAGCCGGTGATGATCGATAATCTCTAAAATTTCCGCCTCATCGATATTGGATACTGCCTGTGATTTTTTTCATTGTGCATTCACAAGGATCAGTTTCTTTTTCTCTGCTTTCATCAAATTTCTGCGGGAAAACATACCCACATAGTTCTGGTTTTCATCGAGAACCGGGAAATCCCGATGCCGTATATTGGCTACGGTCTCTCTTACCTCATCCACGTAATCATCCAGATCAAAATGAATGATTCCTTTTTTTGTCATAAAATGCTTGATCGGCATACTCTGGTTGATCAGACGAGGCCGCGGTAAACGTATCGTACGGTGTACTGGATCAGAACGACTTCGCGTTCCTTTGCCGCCTCGATCACTTCCTGACTGATTTCATATCCGTTAGTAACAATCATGCAGCTGCAGTTTGATGCAATGGAAAGCATCTGCGACTCTTCCCCGTCCCCGATCATAAACCAGGTCATCCTTGTCTATGGCAGAAGTCACTCCTTCCGGTGTACCGATTCCGATTACCACCTTGCCGTGAACAAAATACGCATGTTCATTTCCTGTCAGCAGCTGTCCATCCAGCGTCTCTACAATATTCTTGTACTGGGTACGTGCGGTAGAAAGGATGGTATTATCATACACATCCATGTAGGATTTTGCGATATCTCCTGTTACAATCAGTCCTTCCAGCTTATTTTCCCGCACCACCGGAAGTGTAACAACCCCGAGGATCTTCATCATCTCCCATGCCTTTTCATAGAGATATGACTGTTTACTCCCTCTGTACGGCGTATCTGAATATCCTTGATCTGTGTTCCGACATCCGAAATCATTGCCGGGGCCTCTGCATGAAACCTTTCTCAGAACATACGCCGTCTCCGCATTTACAGATCCGGCTCTCTTTGCAATATAGGTCATTCCCGTAGCTGTTTTTGGGATTCTTTTTTCTATTTCATTTTTTTCAGGTTTGCATAAGAAATCGCTGCACATATGGAGTCTGTATCCGGATGCTTATGTCCTACAACCAAAACTTTCTTTTTTGCCATATCAGATTCTCCTATTCACATTTCTCTTTTCGAATTGTTCTATCTCTTTTTTGAGACAAAAAATGCAATCCTCATTCTTTTTGAGAATTGCATATCCTTATTCTAAAACGCAATCACGCCCACACTAACCAGCAGGACCAAAAAGTAACACCACCAGATTCACGATTCCAAGTATCATTCCCGTCAGGGAAAAATACGGACCGGGTGCATTCTGCTTTCCATAACGGTAAGCTTGTCCAGGCGTTCATCCATGCTGCGGAACAGATCCGAAATATTTCGGTAGCATTTTTACATTTTCTGTATGTACTTTCTCGGAGATTTCTGTTTTTGCCGTGGTCAGCTGTTCTTCGATCTGCGCAAAGAGAATCTTTCAGTTCCTTTGCTTTTTCTTCATTTAAGCGTTTGCCGTCTGCCACATCTTCCTTCATGGAAACTTCGATTTCTTCCATCTTGGCAGACACTTTGCCGATCAGACGATCAATCTGCTTTTCCACTTCCGCAGTGAATCCATCTGGTTTTTTCTCACGTTCCTCGAGAATCTGCCCCAGAGCATCTGCTTTCTCCTCGACGTTCATCCACTAACGTCTGCAGTTCCTGTGCCTCCGTCTCTCTGGAATCAAGCAATGACTGTAACTGCTTGGCGCGTTCTCTGAATTCATCAATCTGGCTAAGTAAGAAATCTTCCCTGCTCACAACATTAACTTTCCTTTCCTGTACTTTCGGGCTGTATTTCCGTGTCCGGCTTTTGTCTCTTTTTGTCTTCTGCGAAAAAACCTCCTGCGGTTTTTCTTCCTGAGCAGATGCACGCATCCGTTCTTCATATGCAGCTTTCCGACGATTGTGCGCAATCTGTCTGCGCAGCTCCAACAATAATCCAGACATTTTTTTCCTCCGCTGTATCAGTTCCTCTGTTTATTGTATCATTCTCCCCACGTATTTGTAAACAAAAAAAAAGACTGCCAGCATGACGGTACTGGCAGTCCTTCTCCTTTTATAATATTCAGATCTTAAGCGATTCCGTTTACTAATTTTGCTAAACGGGAAACTTTACGAGCTGCGTTGTTCTTGTGATATACACCCTTAGAGCAGGCACTCTCGATAACTGAAGAAGCATCCTTATATGCAGCCTCTGCAGCAGCCTTATCCTTTGCAGCAACAGCAGCCTCTACCTTCTTGATTGAAGTCTTAACTTCAGAACGGATTGCTTTTATTTCTTGCAGTCATTGTCTCTGTTACTAAAATTCTCTTCTTAGCAGATTTAATGTTAGCCAATCTGTACACCTCCATATCAAACTGTAATTTGTTTCCTGCGGTGAAACAGACACGGACGCTTCATCGCAAACATACTAGAATATAATATGTCAAGCTGTCCCTTCTGTCAAGATGTAATTGAAAAAAGTTGTAAAAGTCTGCCAATCTGTATATAATGTAGACATGAAAAACGATTGATAACGACATCAAAACAGGACAATTCAAACAGATTTATCTGTTATACGGAGAAGAACAGTATCTGATCCGCCAGTACCGGGACAAATTAAAGCATGCACTGGCAGCGGATGATGATACCATGAACTTTTCTGCTTTCTCCGGCAGCGACATCAACCAGAAAGAGATCATCGATCTGGCAGAGACACTGCCTTTTTTGCCGACCGCAGACTCATTCTGATCGAAGACAGCGGTCTGTTTAAAAAGCGCCGAAGAACTTGCCGATTACATGTCTTCCATTCCGGAAACCACTTATTTTGTCTTTGCGGAAAAGAAATAGACAAGAAAACAAAGATGTACAAGCAGGTGAAAAAAAAAAAAACGGAAGCATCGTGGAATTTCCGCGTCAGAATGAGACGACTCTCTCCCGCTGGATCGAGGGAAGAATCCGCAGAAACGGAAAAAATATTACAAGAGATGCCTATGCGCTCTTTATCCGTAAAACCGGTGATGACATGGAAAATATCGACAAAGAGCTGGAAAAACTCCTCTGCTACACACTGGAAAAAAGACTATATTGATATCTCCGATGTGGAAGCCATCACCACCGAACAGACCGAGAATAAAATCTTTGACATGATTGATGCAGTGGCACTGCACCAGCAGAAAAAGGCACTGGATCTTTATTATGATCTTCTTGCTCTCAAAGAAGCTCCGATGCGTATTCTTTTTCTGCTTTCCAGCCAGTTTCAGCGTCTGATGATTGTCAAATCCATGACCAATCAGGGATTTGGCAACAAAGAAATTGCTTTTTAAAAGCCGGCTGCCCGGGTGGGCAGTCCGCAAATACCAGTCGCAGAGCCGTGCTTTTTTCCATGGATCAGCTCAAACAGGCGATCCGCGATGGTGTGGAATACGAAACTGCAGTAAAAACCGGACACATGAATGACCAGATGGCCGTTGAACTGTTTCTCTGGTACAGTACAGTGCCGGAAAATAATTTTTTCTATTTCACATAAGTTTCACACACCAGCTTATTTTCGATGACGCGCACCCGTATCCTTCCGCCTTCGATGGTGCAAAAAAATCTGCTGCCGCTCTCTTTGATCCTTTGTACGGCATCCGGGCTCGGATGTCCGTAACGATTATCCTTTCCGGCTGAAGCAACCGTAATTTCCGGCCGGATACACTTCAATAACGCTTCTGCGTTCGCATAGCGCGATCCATGATGATCCGCCTTAAAAAACCAAAACCTTATCCCATTTTCTGCGCCGGAGCAGCTGCTCTTCCACATCTGTGGAGATATCTCCACCAAACAGAGCGCTTATATCCCCCTCTTCAAATTGCAGTACCAGACACAGATCATTGACATCCTCCGCTTTATCCGAAGCTTTGGGATACAGACAGCGCATGGCTGCACGTTTGCTTCTTACCGTATCCCCCGCCTGCATATAAAGCACTTTCGTTCCATGGCTGCCGGGCCAGTTCTGCCAGCTCTTTTGTCTTTGCTTCTTTTTCCACTGCTTTTGCAAACACCAGATACTCCACACGGTATCCGGACACAAGAACCTCCTTAAGACCGGACACATGATCGGTATCCGTATGACTGACAAACCAGTAAGAAATCTCTGACACTCCTTTTTTGCCTTTAAAAACGGCAGAATCCGGTACTTTCCCACCTGTTTCACATCGGTGCTCCCACCATCAATAAACATGGAAGTCCGCCGCCCGTGCACAGATAAATACCGTCTCCTGTCCCACATCAAGGAAATCAATCTCAAACGATTTCTTCTGTGGAAAAAGAAAGAAAAAGCAGAAGAAACGCAATAAAACAGGAAAAAAACTATGCCCTGCAGACGTTTCTTTTTCTTCGGCTTACACACAGATCTGCCGTTTCCCTGCAGTCTTTATGCTTTTCATTTCTGCGTGCACAGGCATAGATCGCCAAAAAGAAACACTCCAAGCCCCAGGTAATACCAAAAGATCCGCATATGCGCAGGTTTCCCTGTGATCCTCTGCGCACCCGGAATCTTTAAAGGAAACCTCACACAGAAACCGGTAACTGTCGAGCATCCAGCCACAGGGCGCAAACAGAACACGCCCCCGCAGGCAAAAACGCCATCCCCACAATCACCCCAAGCACAGTAAGCCCCAGTAATCCGTTGACCACCACAAGTACAAACAGATTTATCAGCATCGCGTACACGGGAATTTCATAATAAGAATATGCGACCAGCGGGATGGTAAACAACTGGATTGCAAAACTTACCAGAATTCCTTCTTTTTGTCTTGAGAAAAATGTTTTTTTTGATGGTTTCCTCTCCGGCCTGCTGTCTGCGTTTCCATGAATGTTCCCATTCCAGCAGTATATTGGCTCCCACTCCGATGGCAATCACCGCCATCACGGAAAAACACAAATCCGGAATACGATAGCAGAAACGGATTTTCCCACAAAAGTACGAGCACAACAATTCCAAGCGCATTTAACATGTCATAGGCATATCCTGTCACATCCGCAAACAAATAAATCAGACACATGCCCACCGCCCGTTGTGTAGATACCCCGTTTCCGCTTAAAACCGCATAGGAAATCAAAAAAACGGTCGTTGCCAGCGCTGCTGTCACATACCGGGTATGCAGTCGTTTCCGCAGCAGGCGGTACAGTCCCATCCCCAGAAGGGAAATATGAAGTCCGGAAATAGCAAGCACATGGGCGATCCCCGCTCTCTGATACAAAGATTTTATCTCTGCATCCAGAGCCCCCTTTTCCCCTAACAGCATCGCAGAAAGCACGCCATCGTCCCGGATAGAATGCCGGATCACGTCATTTGCACGCTTTTTTCATATTCTGTAGTGCGCACCGGTAACGATCCGGTTTTCCATAGACCCGGCTGATCTTTGTGACCCATATACCGAAATCAATTTTCTGACTCTGGTAAAACTGCCGGGCATCAAACATCCCTTCATTGGATGCTTCTGTAAATAATGAAATTGTACCCTCAATATTCAGGATTTGTCCAGCCGAATGGCTGGCAGAAGAAACATATGCGATTACATCATTGCATGGCAGTGTCTGCGATTCTGCTTCCACCGTGCAATCTTTTAAATAGTAATAAACGCATCTGGTTTTTTCGGTTCTATCCGATCAATCTTTCCCGCCAGGCGAACCTCCTGGCCATCTGTGAGTTTCTGCAGGTACTGCTGCCTGAAATCGATCTGTCGCTGCATCTGCAGCATCCCCAAAAGAAACATACCGGGAAGTCCTGCCGCAAACAGAACTTTCCGCATCCCCCGTTCCTTCCATGGAGTGGTATATACCAGTAACAGAACTGACAGCACACCCCATGCCGGCAGCTGCTCTCTGACACACACAATCCCCAGCAGAAACTCTGTGGCAAGCAAAAGAAATGGTCTTTTCCTCACGCTTTTCCTATTCCGTAGATTCTACTTTCTCATCGCTTTCTTTTTTGTGACCAGACGGTCATCTGCCTTGTACATCTTTGATAGTTTATACGTGTAACGGCATTTGCCACTGGTGTCTCCGTTGATGGAAATCTGTACTTTATCGATTCCCGTCAGTTCCGTCAGGGAATCCACGATAGAGTATAAAACAACAGGTTCTGAGATTTCCTGATTCTGATTCAAAAAACATTTCATCCAGATTGACATAGCAGACCCCCATCCACCACTGTGATCGTAATCAGTTTCGTCTCCGAAGGAATCGTTGCCAAGAGTCCGCTTTTTCTTGGTCCCTCAATCAGCTGTTCCATCACCAGTTTTTTCCAGTGAAATGTTGGAACTGTAATGTACCTCTCTGGTTTCCGGAACCAGTCTGGTACCCGCCTTATTTGAAAAATAAAGTTTCAGTGTTGCTTTCTGGCTGGAATTGATCTGTTCTCCCGGATTTTCCACAAAACTGTCCAGATTCATGGCACCTACATTTGCTCCCGAGGCATCCACAAGTGGTTTTCCATCCACAGTAAAGGTCACATACTGGCTCAGCTGCAACAGTGTCTTTGCAATTGCAGCCCTGGTCAGAATCTCTTCCGTCGGTTTCATATCGTAATATTCCTTGCTGAAATCCACCGTAATCTGATAAGAGATCAGATCTATATTCTGGATTTTTACTTTGCGTGGAATGGTTCTTCGAAGCGTTGCATCCTCCGGCTGTGTCTGCAGATCTTTGAGCAGTTCCTTCACCTGTGCTTTGCCGGATGAAGTATGCTGCAGGGTAATCTTTTTCGCAACAACCTTTGTCAGCTCATTGTTTACATAAAAATACAAAATAGTCTTTTTTATCTCTTCTTTTTTTCCACATCCGGCAGCCATTGTGAGTACCATTGCCACAAGGAGTATGATTGAAATTATTTTTTTTTTCTCATCTTTTTCCTCCTATGCAATATAGTTGAGCGGAATACGAACATCAAAAGGTTGTTCCCTCGCCCATCACAGAATGTACTTTAATTGCGCCGCGATGCATCAGTATGGAATTTCTTGTAATCGCAAGTCCCAGTCCGGTTCCTCCGATCTCACGGGAATGGGATTTATCCACCCGGTAAAATCGTTCGTAAAATATGATCCAGAGACTCCTCCGGAATACCGATTCCGCAATCCTCCACTTTCAGATAAAAATACTGGTGATCCGCATTCAGCGATACGTGTACCCAGCCCTCTCCGTCATTCCGGTTATATTTGATTGCATTCTCCACAAGATTTGTGATCGCAAGCGTGATTTTTACCTCATCCACTTCTGCGGTAACCGGGCGGAAACTCTCAAGGACAAGTTCCACTTTCTGCTTATCCGCAATTGGCTGCAGACGTTTTAAAATCTGCTCTAAAAAGTTCATTGATATTGACGGAAGATTGGAAACGAATGCGGGGCATAGGGGTGATTGTGTTAAGAACAGCCCGGTTTTTGGCAAGCGGCAAATTGCCAGACGGTGACAGTTTGGAATGGATGCCGTACGTTCCGTACGCTCTTTAAGCAGAAGCCGTTAAAGATGGCTATGCAGATGATTTTGGAATGTTGCATGTGGCTCAGGGTTTGTCCGCGTAATTCCATTGAACGCTTTTTGAAGCTTTGAAAGGCCGCCGGTATTTTTTGAGGAATCTGGCGGCAGGCGTGATGGATGTGTCAGGTGGCGGGACCCGCTGAAGGAAATACAGGAGGTGAGGGATGCCGGCCAATGGGGGCGCAGGCCGTGACGGGATGTACCGTTTTGAACAGGACGTGATGCGGGAGCTGGAAGCCGGAGGGATTCAGGAACACCTTCAGGAGAGATGGAAGAAGGCTCTGTCAGAACGGCTTCCTTCTATCTGCCTGCCCGTATGTCCGGCCGGTGAGGGAGGCGCGTGGCCATGGCGAGAGAATCTGGGAGACTGCCAAAGGGCATTTGTTGCAGAAATGTCCCGTCTGGGGCAGTTGGAGGAAGGCTTTTCGCCGATATTGGGCCGGGGGTGGAGTCTGCCGTGGAGCTGGGAGGCCGCTTTGGCCAGGCTGCAAGGATTAAGGGGCAGCAGGAATATTTGTAACAAGGAGGAAGGAGGCTTCCGCATGGCGGAGGCGTATTCCCGCGCAGCGCTGAACCGGAAGCGGTGGAGGAGGTCCGCCGTGATCCGAAGCGGCACTTTTATAGCCTCGTTCCCGGCAGGAGAAGATGCGCGGGAACTCCGGAGGAAAGGTGGCTGGAAGGCTGCGGCAGCGTAGCGAATTGAAGCGGCATTATGCGGATGCTCTGGCGGGTCACCGTGTCCGGCGGCGAGGTTGCTGCGGGATGACGGATTGGAGAGGACTGCTGGCATGGCGATCAGTTCCGGCAGCTAAGACGTCTACGGCTGCGCGTGACCGGAGGCAGACGGCAGGAATCCGCATCAACATTTCGGAGGAGGGACGATATGCTGGCCCGCTGCCGCATGACCTCGCTGATTGATGTAGGATTGCGGAGGAGGAAGATGCGCAACGCCACAGTAAAGTTTGCCGTTCAGGTGGAAGAGGCTTCTCCGGCGGCGCGAGGTGATGTTGGGCATACCGCAGCTGCACGCGCTGCCTTCCATCGCTGTCCGCCGGAATGTCGCATGCCACTGAGGATGCCCGTGCGGCAGAGGAATGAAGCGTGTCGAACGGAGTAGCAGAGAGCGGTGAAAGGGCCCAAGGCAGCCGGCTGAAAGGTTTTGAGAAGCAGCCAGGATGCCCGGCTGGGTGGGGTTTTCAGATATGAATAACGGAAAGAAGGAAAGAAGTGATGATGGAAATAATGGAAGCAAGACGAACAGGGGCGCTCCCGCTGGAAAGGGGAGTTTTCGAAGCAGTTCCAGAACAATGGGGAACGCCATATTCGGAAAGAAGAACGCAGTGTTTTCCGTACCTTCCGGCATGGAAAAATTCCCGAAACGGGAGTCGGAAAGGAAGAATATTGGAATAGCGTATTGACGGGATGTGATGACCATTCCGCGGGAAGTGAGGCTGAAAGCGGGCGATGCGTATCCGGAAGGGACGGCGGACCGGGAAAGAATTGCCGCGTGCGTCATGCAGTCCTGGGTGGCGGATTCTGGGACGATTCCCCCCGTGAACGCATCCGGAGGGACTGGAAGAGTATCCGGGAACAGGTGGCGCGGCAGTATGGAGCGTCCGGCAAGTTCTGATGACGAATTGTTCGTGGCAGTTTCCATGCACAATCAGGTGCGCCTTTCCCGGAGGGGAGGCTTTATTTGAATTATACCAGGAAGAGTATGAACGTACTCTGTCCGGTGGCGGAACGGTTCCTGACGAACGGAGAAGGGAAGCCATTTCCGCATGGCCGGAAGATTTGCAGGCTGTGGCGCGACAGTTGAAGGGCAGGGCCGTATCCGATGCTCTGGATGACAGGAACCGTCTGGCGGATGCCGCTGGGATCATCCGCAAGGGATTGGAGGGGCTGGTAGCCAGTGAGGAGCCGGTGAAGGAAGGTTTTCCCTGCCGTACAACTGAACCGGAAAGCCGTTGCCGGGAGTTCCGGACGTCATACGCGCCGTGGGTTGCCTGGCTTCCCTGGAGGATGGAGACCGTCAGAAGGTGTTCCGCATGATGGCTCCCTATTTGCGTTCCCGCCCGCCTTTCGGGATGCCCTGGGGGGCGCTTAAACGCGGTGCGGCAGAGGTTGCGGAGAATGCGGCCCAGCTGGCCGTAAACGGCGCAACATGGCCCTGGAGGGACGGAAAAGGCGCTGGACAATTATTCCGGTGAGTTTTTGAAGAACTGAGGAATTTTTGCCAGGATGGGTTTGCCCCGCTGCGTGGGGAAAAGGATTCCCCTGGTTCCGGGAGATGCTGGTGGACATGGCCCAGCAGGGAGCGTCCACGCTTTGGCGTTTGCGGCCCCCGCCCGGGCATGTTGATGGCGGGGAGACGCAGGCGCCATATGGCGGAGGCAGGCATGAACCCGGACGTGTTTGATGCCCAGATGGGGGGAGCTGTATGCATCTCCAGCAGGGTGAAATACCTTGCTCGCTTCGGAATGACGAAACTGGGCCAGAAAGATGTTGGGGCAGGGAATGCGGGCGTTCCCATGAGGCCCCATCCAGGGAATCCTGGTGCGTTTTTTCCAGAATAAGGAGCCGTTGCGGCAGATGCCGTGAAGATGGAGGCGGAAAATATAAATTGATGGAGTTGACGCCCATGGTCGTTCAGGAAGGCGTGGGAGCTCTTACGAAATATAAAACGTCCGGTATGAACTGGGAGGATGGAAGGCCAGGCAGGCTTCCGCAGATGACCAGATTGAGGCGAGGCGTCATGATGATGCCTTTCCTGCTGATGGCGGCGCGAAAGAGTACGCTCTGAGCCATTTCACGCCATGCCGGAGATGCTGCAGGAGCAGTTTCTCGAAAAGTATTCAGGCCGGGATGAAACGGTTTCAGATTTTTGGGATAAGGATGTAAACGTGCCGAGAATTGTTGTAAATCCTGCGAATCCGCTGTGAGGTCTTTGTACATTTCTGGGAGGCTTTGGGTGGTCTCGCCCTGGATGAAGCCGGAGAGCCTTTGAAGACGGAACAGGATGTGAGAGATTTTTGGTTGCCTCCTGTGCTACAAAAGCCTGGAAATGCGATTTCCCGAATCGGAAGCGGTGTTAACTTTCCTCATCCGGTTATGTTACGGCCAGAACCAAGTGGCTGTTGCGTGCCGGTCTGCCCCGCGTGGGTGAAGCCGCCGCAGCGGACGAGGCAGCTTGTTTATGCGGCAGAACCAGCTCCCAGTGTGGAGATGAAGCGAACACGCAGGGCCGTAAGAGGAAGCTCTTTCTTCCTAATTGCTGAGACTCTGGGCCGTATGGAAGAGAAGGAAAGATTTGGGTCCTGGTCAGGAACAGGAACGGACAGGAAATCCTGGCATTTAAAATACAGAAATATAATATTCATGCAGATGCTTTGCGCCGAGCGTTTGTGGCGGACAGGCTGAGAAGCGCTCCTATCGGCCGTACAGGATGTTGCTGCTGGCTTATCCGGAAGGCGGGGAACCGCCAGGCGCAGGTTTTCGCTTGAGACTGGAACCGTTACGGAAGACTATGGATCTGCGGACACGAGCCAATGATGTTTATGAAGTGATGGAACGAGTACACGGCGTGCATGAAGAAACGTCAGGCATGGCGCTTTTCGTTTATGAAGTCGTTTTGCCGGGATGAAGGCGCCTGCGGCAGGGCGCTTTCGGTGGCTGGAGGAGTGCATTTAGATGCGCACCGGATTTGTTGTCTGGATCTTTTAATCCGGACGGCCTTCCGCCCTGGCCAGGATGAGCGGCATGATGGCTTCTCTTGGCGGGAGAGGAACGCCATGAAAGAGGAACAGCCCTGAGCTGCAGGAGATGAACCGCATGGTAGCATGGGGAACAGGCGGATGTGGAGCAGCCTGTACCACGTACTTCCCAACATGAAGGAATGACGTGCATGTGGGGCGCGGCTACGCCGGCGTGGAAGTTACAGGCGGTTGCTGGCTTTCCAGTTCTGAGTAGCGCCGGAGAACGTGGCCCGTTATGCCTACAATGCTGGATGCTCCGCGGCTGCATGTGCCGGTCGGAGCAGGTTTCGCCGCGTAATGTTATCCGGGAACGCGAAGCGGTGGAAGTCTTCTCCTCTGACCCTGTTCCGGTCCTCACCCAGCGGAGAAAGGGGGCCGGAAAAGGCTGTGGAGAGTAAAATATCCACAATGAAGGTGGTCGGACTGGCATCCCTTCTCGGGAGGCGGCGGAAGCGGACCTGATGGCCAATGTTTCCATGTTTTCTGCCGCCTGCTCGGCTAAAGGTTTGATCCGTAGCTGGGAATGGCACCCATAACGGGCGGCGGAATGGGATACCAGTATCTGAAGGCTGACCACCGGGTTGACGAGAACGTGCAGCAGCAATACGTAACCCA
>VOFK01002085.1_pt1 | contig 29841 bp, 26 predicted proteins | sample 5384121 | NCBI WGS metagenome assembly VOFK01 (sample SAMN12384730, study PRJNA508395) | human gut metagenome | isolation source: healthy gut J | host: Homo sapiens | reverse complement strand
GCAGCGGGAGGTAATTGTTATACCGCGCTCCTGCTCCTGCTCCATCCAGTCCATGGTGGCAGTACCGTCGTGAGTTTCACCGATACGGTGATTAATACCTGTATAGAAAAGAATACGCTCTGTCGTTGTCGTCTTACCGGCATCGATATGCGCCATTATACCTATGTTTCTATACTTTTCAATCGGGTATTCTCTAGGCATGTTTTCTCCTTCCTAAACAAGCTGTTACCATCTGTAATGAGCAAAAGCCTTGTTTGCCTCTGCCATTTTGTGTGTCTCGTCGCGTTTTTTGCAAGCGCCGCCGGTATTGTTTATAGCGTCCATAATCTCTGCTGCAAGACGCTCTGCCATTGTGCGCTCGTTTCTCGTTCTGGAATAAGCGGTGAGCCAGCGCAGACCAAGGGTCTGACGGCGGTCAGCTCTTACCTCCATAGGCACCTGATAGGTAGCACCGCCGACACGGCGGGCTTTTACCTCGAGCTTGGGCATGATATTTTCCATTGCTTCGTTAAAAGCATCAAGAGCATCCTTACCCGTTTTTTCTTTAACGATGTCAAAAGCATCGTAAACAATCTTCTGTGCAACGCCCTTTTTTTTCCGTCGTACATTATATTGTTGATAAGCTTTGTAACAACAATGCTGTTATACATAGGATCGGGGAGCACTTCTCTTTTAGGGACAAAACCTCTTCTGGGCATGTTCTTCCCTCCTTCATAATTATGATATCATTGGTACTCGGCAGCGGGCAAACCCGCCCCCGGAATGCTTTAAGAGGTTAAGTAAATATATATTAACACTCTAAAGCGAAGAATTTTACATGAAAATTCCGTCTTAGCTCTTCTTGGGCTTTTTAGCGCCGTATTTAGAGCGCGCCTGGTTTCTGTTGGCAACACCCTGTGCATCAAGCGTACCGCGGATAATGTGGTAACGCACACCGGGAAGGTCCTTAACTCTGCCGCCGCGGATCATTACAACGCTGTGTTCCTGAAGGTTATGACCTATACCGGGGATATAAGATGAGACCTCGACACCGTTGGTAAGACGTACTCTGGCAATCTTTCTGAGAGCGGAGTTCGGCTTTTTCGGAGTTGTCGTTTTAACAGAAGTACATACGCCGCGCTTCTGCGGTGAGCTGACTTTGGTGGGAACGTTTTTAAGTGTGTTCAGACCTCTGTTGAGTGCAGGTGCCGTGGACTTTTTCTCCGACGTTGCTCTGCCCTTACGTACAAGCTGATTAAAAGTAGGCATGATTTTCTCCTTTCCTTTAATTTTATATAGAAAGAGTTACAAAACTCCGTCTAACGATTAAAGTAGCATAGCTATCAGGTGCTGAAATTCAGCACCTAATAGATTATCATAATATACTGTAATTTGTCAAGAAAATTCTTTTTTATTCCTGATCCATGGAAATTCCTACAAGCTCGGGTTCAACATTTCTGTAAATATCCATACCCGTACCGGCAGGAACAAGACGACCGATGATAACGTTTTCCTTGAGACCGACCAGCGGATCGATCTTACCCTTGATAGCGGCATCGGTAAGAACCTTTGTAGTTTCCTGGAAGGACGCGGCAGAGAAGAAAGAATCGGTTGCCAGTGCAGCCTTGGTGATACCGAGCAGTACGGGCGAGCTGACAATTTCCGCTGCGGTAGTATCGCCGGCGGCGATTTTCTCCCGTATTTCCTTGTTTTTCTCCTCAACTGCATATTTATCCGCAAGAGTGCCTACCAGCATATCCTCTGTTCCGTTTTCCTCGATGCGTACTTTTCTTATCATCTGGCGGACAATTACCTCGATATGCTTATCGTTGATGTCAACACCCTGGAGTCTGTAAACATTCTGAACTTCCTTAATGAGGTAATCCTGAACGGCGATTTCACCTTTAAGGCGCAAAACGTCATGCGGATTTATAACACCGTCGGAAATAATCTGTCCCTTTTCTACATGCTGACCCTCAAGCGTATCCTTATACTTAAGACCGAACGGAATAACCATGGCAAGCTCTCCGCCTTCGTCAAGGTCAATAATAACGTGGGTATTATTGTCGTTATCCGGGCGCTCACTCTCATCCAGGCGAATGACACCCGACTCCTCTGCAAGCACAGCGGTCTTTTTCGGTCTGCGGGCTTCAAACAGCTCCTCAACTCTGGGCAGACCCTGAGTAATATCCTCAGCCGACGCAACGCCGCCGGTATGGAATGTACGCATGGTAAGCTGAGTACCCGGCTCGCCGATTGACTGTGCGGCTATAATACCGACTGCCTCACCGACAGGGACGGGATTTCCGTTTGCAAGGTTCGCACCGTAGCATTTGGCACATACACCGTGGTGTGAGCGGCAGGTAAGCGTAGAGCGGATTTCAATTTCCTCTACCCCGTTTGCCTCAAGGATATCCACATCCTTATCGTCCATCATTTTATCCTTGGAAACAAGCACGGCACCTGTCTTTTCATCGGTAAAGTCATTTACAAGATATCTGCCGATAAGTCTGTCGCGCAGCGACTCGATAACCGTCTTTTCCTTTCCGTCACCCTCTACGATATCTGACGCCATAAGACCGTCAGCCGCACCGCAGTCCTCCTCTCGGATAATAACGTCCTGCGAAACGTCGACAAGACGGCGGGTAAGATAACCCGAGTCGGCGGTACGCAGCGCCGTATCCGCAAGACCCTTGCGCGCGCCTCTTGACGAAATGAAATACTCAATTACATTAAGTCCCTCACGGAAGTTTGCACGAATAGGAATTTCAATAGCCTTACCGGACGTATTTGCCATAAGTCCGCGCATACCGGAAAGCTGGCGAATCTGGTTCATGGAGCCGCGGGCACCGGAGTTTGCCATCATATATATAGGATTGAATTTATCAAGATGATTCTGAAGGGCGCTTGTAACCTCTTTTGTCGTTTCATCCCATGTTTTAATAACAAGATTGTACCTGTCATCATTTGAGATAAAGCCCATCTTATAGTTTTGGGTAATCTCATTGATTTTCTTTTCGGCACGGTCTATACACTCCTTTTTCTGAGGAGGAACCGTCATATCCGAGCAGGATACCGTAATAGCGCCGCGCGTAGAGAATTTATAACCCTGTGCCTTGATGTTATCAAGCACCTCGGCGGTAACGGTCGAGCCGTGAGTTTTGATACAGCTGTAAATGATTTTGTCAAGCGTCTTTTTGGTGACAATGAAGTTTACTTCAAGATCAAATATCTTTGCGGGGTCGTTTCTGTCAACAAATCCGAGATCCTGGGGGATGGGATTGTTAAATATTATAAGACCGACCGTACAGTCAATAATACGAGATTCTGTCTTTCCGTCCCATTCGCCTGTAACGCGAACCTTTATGGGAGCGTGGAGACCGACGACTCCGTTTTCATACGCCATGAGCGCCTCATCCTTGTCGCGGAACACCTTGCCCGCGCCCAGTTCATTCTCCTTAACAATGGTAAGATAATATGAACCGAGTACCATATCCTGCGTAGGTACGGTAACGGGGCGACCGTCCTGCGGCTTTAAGAGGTTATTGGCTGAAAGCATGAGAAAGCGCGCTTCCGCCTGAGCCTCTGCGGACAACGGAACGTGAATAGCCATCTGGTCGCCGTCGAAGTCAGCGTTATACGCAGTACAGACAAGAGGATGCAGCTTGAGCGCCCTGCCCTCAACAAGCACCGGCTCAAACGCCTGAATGCCGAGGCGGTGAAGAGTCGGCGCACGGTTGAGCAGCACGGGATGGTCTTTAATGACATCCTCAAGCGCGTCCCATACCTCTTTGCGCATCTTTTCCACCATCTTTTTGGCGGATTTGATATTGGTCGCGTGTCCGTCGGCAACAAGCTTTTTCATAACAAACGGCTTGAACAGCTCAATAGCCATTTCCTTTGGAACACCGCACTGATAAATTTTAAGTTCGGGACCTACAACAATAACGGAACGACCTGAATAGTCAACACGCTTGCCCAGCAGGTTCTGACGGAAACGTCCCTGCTTGCCCTTGAGCATATCCGACAGGGATTTGAGCGGGCGGTTGTTCTGACCGGTTACCGGTCTGCCGCGTCTGCCGTTATCAATAAGCGCGTCAACAGCCTGCTGAAGAATACGTTTCTCATTTCTGACAATAACGTCGGGAGCGCCGAGCTCCAAAAGTCTTTTAAGGCGGTTGTTTCTGTTGATAACACGTCTGTAAAGGTCATTGAGGTCGGAGGTGGCAAATCTGCCGCCGTCCAGCTGAACCATAGGACGAAGCTCGGGCGGAATTACAGGGATAACATCGAGAATCATCCATTCGGGACGGTTTCCGGAGTTTTTAAACGCCTCGACAACCTCCATCTTTTTGATGATTTTCGCACGCTTCTGTCCGGTCGCCTCTGCAAGCGCCTCTTTAAGCTCCTGTGATGTTGCCTCAAGGTCAATCTCACACAACAGCTTTTAATGTACTCGGCGCCCATGCCGGCCTCAAAATCGTCCTCATAGCGCTCGCGCATTTCGGCATATTCCGCATCGGTCAAAAGCTGCTTTTTGATTAGCGGCGTGTCGCCCGGGTCGGTTACTATATACGAATCAAAATAGAGTACCTTTTCAAGCTCCTTGGGAGACAGGTCAAGCATAAGACCCATTCTTGCGGGAATACCCTTGAAATACCATATATGTGATACGGGGGCGGCAAGCTCGATATGACCCATTCTCTCACGGCGAACCTTTGCCTTTGTAACCTCAACTCCGCACTTATCGCAGATTTTGCCCTTAAATCTTATTCTCTTATATTTTCCGCAGTGACACTCCCAGTCCTTGGTCGGTCCGAAAATCTTTTCACAGAAAAGACCTTCCTTTTCGGGCTTGAGCGTTCTGTAATTTATTGTCTCAGGCTTTTTAACCTCACCGTAAGACCACTCTCTTATTTTTTCAGGAGATGCAAGACCGATTTTTATGGCTTCAAACGCATTGAATTCCATATATATAATTACTCCTTTCAGTTTACAGCGTTATTATTCGTCGGCACCGTCATCGATAACAAGATCGTCGCTGACATCAGTATCGTCTATATCGTCCGCGTCGCTGTCCCAGTTATCGTCAAGGATATCGTCGTCCGGATTTGCGTCTTCTTCGTAATCGTCCTCCAAATCCTCATCCTCGTAATCCTCGTCAGCCTCATCCTCGGCGGCGTTTTCCTCTATCTCGTTAAACACCTCATCGGCACCGACGCCGCTTTCGGCTTTCTTTCTGAACTTATCATCATAGATATCGTCATCATCGTCCTCAAAGGTTTCCTTAAGGTCGATTTCCTCCATATCCTTGGACAGAACCTTAAAAGTCAAGACCCAGTGCCTGAAAGCTCCTTGACAAGAACCTTAAAGGACTCGGGGATACCGGGTCGGGGCACGTTCTGACCCTTGACAATCGCCTCATAGGTCTTGACTCGTCCCACAACGTCGTCAGACTTCACGGTCAGGATTTCCTGAAGAGTATAAGCCGCGCCGTAAGCCTCGAGCGCCCAAACCTCCATCTCACCGAAGCGCTGACCGCCGAACTGAGCCTTGCCGCCCAGCGGCTGCTGCGTTACAAGCGAGTAGGGGCCGGTTGAGCGTGCATGTATTTTATCGTCAACAAGATGATGAAGTTTCAAAAAGTACATATAACCGACAGTTACGCGGTTATCAAACGGAACACCAGTTCTGCCGTCATAGAGCACGGTCTTACCGTCCGTATCAAGACCTGCCTTTTCAAGACAGGAGTGAATATCCTCCTCAACAGCACCGTCAAAAACAGGCGTCATTATCTTCCAGCCCAGAGCTTTTGCCGCACGACCGAGATGAACCTCAAGTACCTGCCCGATATTCATTCGGGACGGAACACCCAAAGGATTGAGAACAATATCAAGCGGAGTACCGTCGGGAAGATACGGCATATCCTCCTGCGGAAGAATTCTGGACACAACGCCCTTGTTGCCGTGACGACCCGCCATCTTATCGCCGACAGAGATTTTTCTCTTCTGCGCAATATAGCATCTTACGACCTTGTTTACACCGGGAGACAGCTCCTCGGAGTTTTCGGGAGTAAACACTTTAATATCAATAATAGTGCCGTATTCGCCGTGCGGAACACGCAGCGAGGTATCGCGCACCTCTCTTGCCTTTTCGCCGAAAATAGCACGAAGCAGCTTTTCCTCGGCAGTAAGCTCCGTCTCGCCCTTGGGCGTAACGCGACCGACAAGAATATCTCCGCTTGTAACCTCGGCGCCGATACGGATAATACCGCGCGCGTCAAGGTCTTTAAGCGCATCGTCGCCCACATTTGGAATTTCACGGGTTATTTCCTCCGGTCCGAGCTTTGTGCTTCTTGCCTCGATTTCATATTCCTCAATATGAATAGATGTAAAAGTATCTTCCTTTACAAGCTTTTCATTAAGCAGTACGGCGTCCTCATAGTTGTAGCCCTCCCACGTAAGGAAGCCTATAAGCATGTTTTTGCCGAGCGCTATCTCGCCGTTAGCGGTAGAAGGTCCGTCGGCAATAATTTCGTCAGCCTCTATATGCTCGCCGACCTCGACAATAGGCTTCTGATTGATACAAGTGCCCTGGTTTGAACGAAGAAATGTAATAAGGCTGTATTCATCGCGCTCTCCGTCATCGCCTCTTACAACTATTTTGTCGGCGCTGACATATTCCACAACACCGGCGCGGTTGGCAACGATACAGCAGCCGCAGTCGTGTGCCGATTTGTATTCCATACCTGTACCCACAACAGGAGCTTCTGTTTTAAGGAGCGGCACTGCCTGGCGCTGCATGTTCGCACCCATAAGGGCACGGTTGGCGTCGTCGTTTTCAAGGAACGGGATAAACGCGGTCGCAACAGATACCATCATCTTGGGCGACACGTCCATATAGTCGATTTTATCCTTTTCGATTTCGATAATTTCATCGCGGCGGCGGGCGGTTACCATGTCGTTGACAAAGCGTCCGCTTTCATCAAGCGGTTCGTTTGCCTGCGCCACCGTATATTCGTCCTCTATATCAGCGGTCATATAGACTATCTCGTTTGTGACAACGCCGGTTTCCTTATCTATTTTTCTGTACGGAGCTTCGATAAAACCGTACTCATTAATACGTGCAAATGATGCAAGATAGGAAATAAGTCCGATATTAGGCCCTTCAGGAGTCTCAATCGGGCACATTCTGCCGTAATGGGTATAGTGAACGTCGCGAACCTCAAAGCCCGCACGGTCTCTTGACAGACCGCCGGGGCCGAGCGCGGACAGACGGCGCTTATGCGTGAGCTCCGCGAGCGGGTTGTTCTGATCCATGAACTGAGACAGCGGAGAAGATCCGAAAAATTCCTTTATAGCCGCAACAACGGGACGCACATTGATAAGAGCCTGCGGAGTTACAACATCAAGATCCTGAAGCGACATACGCTCCTTGATTGTACGTTCCATTCTGGCAAAGCCGATACGGAACTGATTCTGCAAAAGCTCACCGACACAGCGGATGCGGCGGTTGCCCAGATGGTCGATATCATCGGAATTCCCAACACCGTAAGTCATATTAAACACATAATTTACAGTCGCCATAATATCGTCTATTATAATATGTTTGGGGATAAGCTCGTTATGGCGAAGAGCGCACTGCTCCTTTATCTGCTCGTCATTCTCGCAGGCGTCGAGTATCTCGCGCAAAACATTGAAGCGTACACGCTCGTTAATGCCGCACTCGTGCGGGTCGAAATCAACAAAATGCTTCATTTCGACCATACCGTTGGAAAATACGGGAACGACATTGCCGTTTATGTCCAATTTCACGCTGAATACGCCGGCATTTTCGATTTTAGACGCAAGTTGCCTTGTAATTTTATCTCCTGCCTCGGCTATAATTTCACCGGTCATAGGGTCAGCCACGATATCTGCAAGCACATGACCCGTAATACGCTCGGACAGTGCAAGCTTCAGATTATATTTATATATACCTACGCGCGACTGGTCATATCTCTTGTCGTCAAAGAATAAATTATGAATGTGAGTAAGCGAGCCCTCAACCGTCGCCGGCTCGCCGGGACGGATTTTCTTGTAAACCTCGATAAGAGCGCCCTCGGTATCGACGGCGATGTCCTTTTCAAGAGTGTTTTCAAGATATACGCTGTCGCCGAATATCGCCCTGATGGTTTCGGTATCGGACAGCTTCATTCCGCAGAAAGGGCTGTATTTGTCTTCCTCGTTAAAGCGCCCAGTGCACGCACAAACGTCGTGATGGGGAGCTTGCGGTTTTTATCTATTCTGACAGAAATCACATTCGATGAGTCTGACTCATACTCAAGCCAGGCGCCGCGGTTAGGGATAACGGTAGTGGCATACACGGGATTGCCGCTTTTATCGAGAGTACGCGAATAATACACGCCGGGCGAACGAACAAGCTGAGAAACAACAACGCGCTCCGCGCCGTTTATAATGAACGTTCCGCTCTCTCGGTCATAATAGGAAACTCACCCATAAAGATTTCCTGTTCCTTGATTTCGCCGGTCTCTTTATTGGTAAGACGCACCAAAGCCTTTAAAGGCGCAGCGTAGGTCGCATCGCGTTCCTTGCACTCGACAATCGTATATTTCTATCCCTCATCCATTTTATAGTCGATAAAATCAAGAACTATATTACCAGAGTAGTCGACGACAGACGATACGTCTTCAAAAAAACTTCTTTCAGGCGCTTTTTCCAAAAACCAGTTGTATGAGTCCTTCTGAATTGCAATTAAATTCGGCATTTCCAGAATTTCATCGATTTTAGAAAAAACTCATTCTCTCGTTTTACCCAAAACCTTTAATTTCGGCATAAATACCATCACTCCGTCCCTTTTATTTATAAAATGTTGACTATAACCTCTACACTGATTTCGACACATATCGGCAGTTTAAAAGACACAATAGTATGCCATAAAAGGTATAATCAGCCATTATGATACAGTATAATATTGTAGCACAGCATTTACCATGTGTCAAAGCAATTTTCACAAATTTGAGACAGTAATTAAAAACGCGGCACCTTTATGATGCCGCGTTTTATAAATATAAGTAATTACCGCTTAACTTGCGTTTCCCTCGCTCCATATCTGTTCCTCGTCTGCCGGCTCCATAATCCGGTCAAAAATGTTGCTGGCGCGCCGCTTGCCCCGAATTCAAAGACTGCGCTGCCGCGGATCAAAGCATAAAGCAATCCGCCCACAAAACCGTCTCCGCCGCCTATGCGGTCAAGCACCAAATTTCACGAAGGGGCATTACCGTGCCACTGTCCGTCTGCAAGCATCAGGGCGCCCATAAATGACATCCGGCATTTTTCACCTCACGCAGGGGAGTCGTGGCAAAAACGAACACATTTCGGAAGCATTTTGCACCTCATATCATGCCCTTAAAGCCGTCAATCTTAGCCGATAAGTCCTGCCCCCCTGCCTCGGGGGTGTAGTGAACGCCAGGCAGAGCTGAAAATCCTCCTCGTTTCCAAAAGAATGTCCGAAACAGGAGGCTATCTCCGTAAAAATCGCACGCAGCTCCTTTTCTCTGTTCTCCCAAAGGACGCGCGGTAGTTCAGATCAAAAGGATATTGCTGTACCGCAGCGCTTTGCGGCGCGCGCGCAAGCTCAGGCAAAACCTGCCCCGTATCCGGCGACAGTGCGCAGATAAGCCCCGAAGGTGGAGGACCCGCTCCCTCGCTGCAGCAAAATACGCTCAATATCAAAGTCCTCAATGCAAAGGGTACGTCCGACCTCACCGCTCGGTCGTTAAGCACGCGAGGCGCGGCCCAACCGCCGCTGTCCGCTATATTAAGCGATGACGGTAGCCCACGAGGCGCCACCGGATTTCCCTGCCCTCAAAATCCATACCGCGTGAGCGAATCCGACTTTTTTATAAAATCGGCAATCGGACCCCTGCACAAACTTTGTGAGCACCTTAACGGGAAAGCCAGATACGAACAAATGCTTGCAACATTTTCTCTCGGCGCTGGTAACCTGCATAAAAAACATTTGACGACTGCACGGGCTGACCGTTTGAAGGAAAAAATCACTTACTCCCTTATACTCGTCGGTACAATCATATTTTTGCAATCGGTCTTAATTTTCATTATAAAGTCTCCTGTCCAGAAAAATAATCGGTCAAAAACCGCACTATACGTTATAATTAATTGGCAGCGGTATCTCCGCCCTGCCGTCAGGTTTGTGTGGAAAAACTCGCCGCGCGGACGTCAACGCGTTCGCGTATGCGCGCCCCGAAATAGTCACGCTGAGCCTGGAGAAGTGGCGAGGCAGCCGCTCGGTGCGATAACCGTCATAATATCGAGCGGACGACATTGCCGGCGGGGATTCCGTGCAGGGCGGCAGCGGCACGCTCACCGCCATCCGTTTTGAGCCGATTTGTTACGGCGGACGCAATACGGTCAAGCAAAGGTGGAAAGCGCAGGGGTCACTGTCAAACGCATCCTTTATCTTGCCCAAAAATACCGAGGCGGATAGCCATCCTCCGCCCACATCAGAGAACAATCTTTCCGTGGTCAAATCCCAGCCGTAAGTTTTTGCGGCAAGAACGCATCGGCGTATAGCCCTGTGCATAGGGAGACGATTTTTCGACGCCTTACAGCGCGTCCCTTTATATCACGGACAAAGCAATCTCTGTCGCCGTCAAACTTTGCCGAAGGGCCTGCAAGTTTTTTCGACGCCGCAGCGCACTTCTTCATGGACGACCGCGCGCGCCGATAAGCGTCAGGGGGCACGCCCTCGTCAAGCGCCGCAATACCGTCCATTTTCCGGTGCCCGCTTCTGTCCGGCGGTATCAAAAGTATTTTATCCACAACGAAGCTGACCGTTTTCATCGCCCACTATGCAAGGATATCGCGCGTTATCTCAATAAGATAGCTGTCAAGCTCACCCTCGTTCCACTTTGCAAACACCGCGTGCATCTCATCCGCCGTCATACCAGGGACCGTCACGCATCAACTGATAGGCTTCGCATAAACTGCACATATCACCTTATTCAATTCCGTTATGAACCATTTGACAAATAATGCGCCCGTTCACGCCAAACCCAATCGCAGCAGGGGTGTTGCCCAGTCCTTGCGCGAATTGCACGAGAGAAAATATCGGCTTCACGTAGCGCCAGCTTACGCTATGAAGCCGCCGAGCATCATGCGGAGCGCCCGCGTGAAGCGCGCCCTCCTCACCTCCAGCGAGACACTCCGATTTCCGATATACAACATTCCTCGACTTTCAGCATGCTTTCGCCATCGGGAAAGTGCAATTCCGCGAAATTATGATCGCCCGCGCTTTCCAGCGGCGGCATCATGTCGTCAACCGCCTGCGCGGTTTCAAAGACTGCTCTAACTCTCAACCTTGCCGACAATATTTTTACCCTTTTTACTGCGTTTCTGTGCCGTACGGTTTGTAGCAAGTGACTTTCCATATTTTACTGAATTTTCCCCATTTTACCGCAAGACCGACAAGAGACAAAGACCGAATTTCGCTTAACCCTTTCGCTGTTTATGTACCGCAATTATAGCACGGAGGTTTTGTCAATATATTGCATTTTTTACATTGCAAAATAGGGTTTTAAACGGTCAAAGACGCAAGGATTATCGATATAGTAAACCTCGCCGTTTACATGGTTCATACCGTTTTCGGGTAAAAGCTCGCCGCTAACTCGTACTGCATATAGGCATAATTTACCGAAGTGGCGGAGCTGCGCTCCGACGAATGTTGCGACGCCATGTTTCCAAACCTTCCGTCCGGCAGAACCGTGAATAAGGTGCGCCGCAGCAGACGAGATTAAAATTTCTCGCTTACAACTCCAGCACGCTGCCGGCATATCATTTGCGGATAAGGCGGTCGTTTTTCCACATCTTCACCGAATTTCTTTACTCCGGGTGCCAATATTACATGGCTGTAACCCCGTTTGCAATCGCCGTACGGTGCTTATTGCCAGCCACGTGCTTTTAAATTCGCGCGGATCAAAGTTTCACGACTTTTTGGCAGGGCTTCCACCTTGCTAAGTACACGACTCTGCTCACCGCCATCTCAAAAAGCTCCGCGAGCGGCAGATGAAAAACCCGTGTATATTTGTTTTATCCAGCTTATTTGGTTGTGACCGTCCGGGCATCGCGCTCCGCATAATCAAAAACTCGGCGCACGGGAGAAAAATCGTCCCACTAACCCGCTCACCCAGAGCATATGCGACTGTTTATCATACTGCTGCCGCCGCAACCCACAAATATATTTTTCGAGTAGTTCGCCATGCCACCCGTGCGGCCTGTCCGATAGATATTACAAGGTCGTAGCTTTTATTCGGTAATTCGTCTGTTGACCTCGACATCTATACTGTCTCTCACAAGTCCCGTAAGAGACCTTAGACACAAATTCCGACGGCCCTCTCTATTTCGACGTCATTTCGCCAGTTGTGAACAATAATCTTTTCAAAGCGGATACTACTCGCCAGCGCCGCACGCTCTGACGAGTCATCGGCTCATGCGTCCCCGAAGCGCCGGCATAATAGCAACGATTGCAACGGTGCTTTCCAGGCAGTCATAACCATTTGTGTAGCATCCCGGAACAATAATCCGAGTATACATCACCGCAAATCGGAAGAATAGAGGCTAAACTTTTGTCTTCAAAGAGATTTTCAGCGTACTCTGTCAAAAGACTTTGCATATCTATTCCGCCGTCATTTTGAGCATACATAGCACACGCGAAATCCCAGAGCGCATAGGGACATCAAGCTGAGGGAAACGGTATTTCTAGACCGTTTCGCCAAACTGCACTGCTCAACACTTTTTCTTTAGAATATCAAAATTAACCGTCCAGTAGTCGCCCGGACATGCACCACATACGCAGAACAAACTCAAGCGCTGCGCTGAGCGCCAGCGCCAAAAGTTGCAGGGTCTTTCAGCACAAGGAGCACGCCCAAACCAAAGAAACAACCTTATCCGCGTCGCTGTTGTATGCGGCGGTAAAAACAAGATCCACGCGGCGCCTGTCGTTTGCAGAAATAATTGAGTATGACGTTTGAGCAGTCAATCTGCTTTTGTCCGGAGTACACAGCATCGTGTGAAAACAGTTATTCAGGTCACGGTACCGCTGCCTGATGCCATCTCGATATAATCGCCTATTTTAAACGGCGAAAAGCAAAATCACTAACTCCGCCCGCAAGGTTTGACAGCACCCTGAAGGGGGCAAGCCCGATAAACGCCCGCGCTGGCCAAACAGCGTTACAAACGTCATGGGTATACCCACAACGGATGCTGCCGTTATAAGCGAGCATACATAATAAAACGGATAAAGCGACAAAGAGACACCGGGCTCTCGTCGAACGACCATTTGCCACCTCTTTTCAATATTGGTTTTCACGAGTACGGCATTGGGGCTTTGCATTTGTTACGTGTATTAAAGAGCAAAAAGTTGGTGAGCAAAAGGCTTTAAAATTATTTCCGTTATCCGCTGGTGTGGCTCAATGGCAGAGCAGCTGATTTGTAATCAGCTGGAGGTTGATGGTTCGACTCCGTTTCCAGCTCCATAATATTGGGAGTGTTCCCGGCAGACTAATGTTGCTTCGGCTACAGTGGTTCGGGCATCCACCCGCTCCCACCAAGCACCACCGGCGAGAATAAGAGGCCTCATTCCGAGGGTTGGAATTGCGTGGAATTGTTTTTTGTTTGATTTCCTCTATGCGGGTTTACGACGTGCTCCTGCTGTACTGATAGCAATAATTGTCTTGCCCATGTGATGGTTTCAGGCCGCATTCAAGTACAAATTTTTTGCAATGAAAATCTTATTCAAGCACTATATGAGTGAAAGGAGGTTGAAGGATGGGGAAATGACGTTTGATAAAACATGCTGCTCATAAAAATCTTGTACGCGGGATTCCTGCGGAAAAAAATTTATTATTTCTGGCAAGACCGGCAACAATGATTCGGCGGAGGATTTGACATCGGATATTTTTACTCAATATTATCATTATCGCTACACTAAAAAAGGGTACCGTCACGGGTGTTATTTTTCTGCATGGGTATAACCCGGATTGCACGCAATCGGTTCAGTGTGGATCAAAAAAACACGCAGGCAGACCGCATCAGAAGCAGCTGTTGACATCGGAGATATCGAGATCGAGGACAATACTGCCGATCCCAAAGACGCAGTGATCAATCAAGAACAACTGCAGCAGCTTCGCCGGGAATTGTCATTTATTTCATCGGATTACCGCAATATCGTGGTTGCGTATATTTTCAGGGTATAAAAATCAGCGATATTGCCCGCTCTCTCAACCTCCCTGAGGGCACGGTTATGTCAAGCTGTAACGTGCCAGAAAAAATTGAAAGAAGGTATGAAAATGGCAAGAGAATTCGGAAAAAGAAGTTATCATCCTGAAACAATCTCATTTGCTTCTTCGGGCAACCAACCGTCCGGACTTCCGTAGTCAGCGATCCGAAGAAAAATTCCCGTCAATATCCTTTGCCATGCGCACAACAACTCCTGTACACTGCAAGAACTTGCGCTGGAGCTCGGAATTGCCCTTCCTTATATTGAGGAGGAGACTGAATTACTGCTCAACGCAGAACTTTTGAAAAAAACGGATCACGAAAAATACCTGACAAGCTTTTTTATCCTGCCTCGGGAATGCCGGAATGAGATCAATGAAATGTGTTGTATTTATGCTCAACAGCACGTTGAGGCATTTTGGCAGCTTGCGGAAAAAGACCTTGGAGAAAGCGATAAAGCTTGGGTATCAATCGGCGACTACAGCAAAATGACGGGCAAATGTTCTTTGCTTTTTATCTGGAGCAGAATATTGAAATTGCCTCTTTTTCAGAAAATATATATTCAAAATTTAAGCGTGCCGACGGCGGGAACTGGGGGATCATAGGTTATGAACACGGAAGTACATGTCGTTTGCCGTCCGCATTTTTTAATAACATGAGCAATGGTTGGAACGGTATTAATTGGGACGGCTATCAAGTCATATCGGGAAATAAAGTATTTAGAAAAGTAAGATATCAAAAAGATGTGCCGAATGAGCATCTAAATATGACGCTCAAAAAGGTCGCGGACAATTCCGATCCCGAAGCTTTTTCTGAAATTGAAAAAGAAAATTTGCAGAAACTCATAAAAGAGGGGTTCTGTATTGTGCGCGACGATGATTCCGTGATTGTAAATGCTATTGTTTTTAGGGATCATATGAAAACACAGCTGCATGAGTATGTCGATACGTTACCTGAGTATATCTGTCTGAAAAAGAATATGCGCCATACTGTCGATGTTGTAAAAGAGATTATCGCTCGGTATTCCAACAAATACTTGCAGGATGATTTTAAATATTATGTTGCAATGGCGATTACAGAATTACGTTCTGTTTTATCGCGTCTTTGGAAGGACGAAGGTTTTTATACAGGCGAGAGCGCGCAATTCTGTGCGCTTGAATGCTGAGGTGCCCATTAAAATCCTCTTACATCTGTCGGTAGGAAAGAATAATAACCGGACGGCATTATTTTTATCAGGAAAGACAAAAATATAATTTCTTGATTTTCAACGCACAATACGGTATAATATTAAACGTAAGTGATTTATGCCATTTCAAAAATCCATTTTTGAGATGGCTGTTTTTGTATTACCGTGTACTAAGGAGAAAAAATGCTTCAGGAAAGCTTCATTCGTTTACAGCTGAGTCTGTTCAAGCCCTTTGTTTCAAATTGCTCACTTAAAACAGCTCGGGACGGTCAGGATAAGCTCGGACTGCTTATGACCTCTATGCAAAAAAAAGCAGGTAACAATTAAGGATATAAGCCTTTGCAGCTTTGACGGTGCGATGATTTCACCGAAGCAAGAGCAATCGGGAGGCGTGATTCTCTATCTTCACGGAGGCGGATACACCTGTGGAAATCTGACATATGCCAAGGGGTTCGGCACAACGCTTGCCGCAAATCTTAAAGTTAAGGTTCTCTGCCCCGCTTACCGCCTTGCACCGGAATTCCCGTTTCCTGCGGCATTGGAGGATGCATTTGCAGCATATAAGTACCTGCTGTCAAGCGGTTATCGTGCAGATGAAATAATACTGTGCGGCGAAAGCGCCGGCGGAGGTCTTATATTTTCATTATGCTTTAAGCTGAAGGAAAATAATTACGAAATGCCTGCGGGAATAATTGCCATTTCACCGTGGACAGATCTCACTCTTTCGGGAAAAACATTTGAGACCAACGAAAACGCAGATCCGTCTATGACAAAGCAGCGGCTTAAGTTTTATGCCGACTGCTATGTACACGGAACAACAGACGGAATCAAAGATGAAAAAGCCGATAGAGAAATGAAGGCGCAGCCGCTTATTTCCCCGCTGTTCGGCATTCTTGATTGTATGCCGCCGTCTCTCATATTTGCAGGCGGTGATGAAATTATGCTTGACGACGCCGTTTGATGCAAAAGGCTCTGCTCGACGCCGGCCGCTCATGTCGGCTTATAGTCCGTGAAGGAATGTGGCACGGCTATGTCCTGTATTCACTCAAGCAAAACAGCGGCGACTTTGACGAAATGGCGCAATTCTTATCTGAGCATATGTCGCAGACAAAAAGACTACGCTACATCAGGCTTGACAATGCAGCAAAGATATATCCCGCAATCAAAACAAAGCGCTGGAATAACTATTTCAGGCTGTCCGCCACGCTGAACGAGCCGGTAGACAGAGAAGTACTTCAGGCGGCGCTTGACGTGACCGTTCACCGCTTTCCTTCAATAGCGGTACGGTTAAAGCGCGGTGTTTTCTGGTACTATCTTGAAGAGGTTCCCAACGCACCTGAAATTTCGGAGGAATACTCTTACCCGCTTATACACACTCCGTTTGACGACGTTCGCAAATGCGCGTTTCGTGTAATCCATTACAAGAACCGCATATCCGCCGAATTTTTTCACGCAATTACCGACGGCAACGGAGGTCTTGTGTTTCTGAAAACCCTGCTTGCCGAATATATCTCAAGAAAATACAGCGTGCAGATTCCGACTGAAGACGGCGTATTAGACCGACTTGAAGCACCGCACGGCGGCGAGCTGGAGGACAGCTTTTTAAAATACGGCGGAGATGTCGGCAAAAGCCTGTGGGATAAAAATGCCTTTCACTTTTCGGGCACACCGGAGCCGGACGGGTTCTGCACCGACACAGCCTTTATTATGGACGCCGACCGCATTGTAAGCGAAGCAAAAAAACGCGGTGTTACGGTCACCGCACTGCTCACTGCTGCGCTTGTAAAGGCTACAATATCGGCACAGGAGCATACCGTTAAAAATCCGAGACGCCGAAAAGACGTCAAGGTGCTGCTTCCGGTAAATCTGAGAAATATATTTCCGAGCCGAACACTGCGCAATTTTGCACTTTACACAATAGCGGGAGTAGACGTAAGGCTGGGCGAGTACTCCTTTGACGAGCTGTGCACAACCATATATCACCAAATGAAGCTGACGATAACGGAAAAACAGCTTCGGCGGCATATCAGCGCAAATATCAGTATTGAAAGAAATGCTCTTGTCAGGGTGATGCCGCTGTTCATAAAAAACATTGCCATGAAAACCGCCTTTAATCTTATAGGCGAGCGCACGTCCAGCTTCAGCTTTTCAAATCTCGGCGTTGTATCATTGCCTGAGCCGATGACACGGTATATTTCACGAATGGATTTTGTTCTCGGCGTACAGCTGCACTCACCCTATAACGTCGGCGCGGTAAGCTATAACAAAAACGCTTTATATGAATTTTATACGTAATATAAAAGAGCCGATACTGGAATACCGATTTTGGGAGGTTATGCGCGAAATAGGCATACACGCCAAAGTTGAAAGCAACCAGAGAAACGATACAGGCAAAAAAGAGTAAGGAGGCAACGCTATGTACTGCATAAAATGCGGCGTCGAGCTGGCAGAGCACGAAAAAAAATGCCCGCTGTGCGGCACCGAAATAATCTATCCCGAATTTATAAAAAACGCCCCCGCTCCGTTTCCGGAAAATAAAACGGTATACAGGGAGCTGAACCGAAACGGTTTTTTATCCATTCTTTCATTTTTATTCTTTACCGCCGCGGCACTGACGCTTATATGCGACCTGTCACGCAGCGGAACCGTCGTCTGGTCAGGGTATGCCGCAGGCGGAATCGCACTGGGTTATATCATTATAATTCTGCCGATGTGGTTTAAAAAGCGAGAGCCCGTACTGTTCCTTGCTGTTGATTTTGCATCGGTTCTTCTGTATCTTTATTATATCAATCAAAGCATCCAAGCAAAATGGTTTACCCCCTTTGCCCTGCCGTCGTGGTATCCTTGGCGGCACTTACCTGCTTGTCTGTATTTCTGTGCAGGTATTTCAGGCAAAAAATACTGTATATACTGGGCGGAGCATTTATAATGTTCGGCGGATTTATCGTTTTCACGGAATTTTTGTTAATTCACACATTCGGACTTGCCCAAAGATTGGTCTGGTCCGTTTACCCGCTCACGGTATTTGCATTGATAGGAGCAGCGCTTTTAACGGTCGCCGCCTGCCCTAAACTGAGAAATTATCTTGAGCGTAAGCTTCTTATGTAGTATAAAATGCGCCCGTTTAATGAGAAGGAGTATATACATATGATAACAGAAACAAAACGACTGTACATGAGAGAGCTGTGCCGGGACGACTTTAACGAGCTGTGCGAAATATTGCAGGATAAGGACGTGATGTACGCATACGAGCACGCCTTTGACGACAAGGAAGTGCAGGAATGGCTGGAAAAACAGCTTAGGCGCTATGACGAGCACGGTTTCGGACTGTGGGCGGTCATTTTAAAGGACAGCGGCGCATTTATCGGTCAGTGCGGGCTCACCGTACAGGACTTCAACGGTACTGACGTTGTCGAAATAGGATATCTGTTTAAAAAAGCATACTGGCATAACGGTTTATGCAACAGAGGCGGCAGCCGCATGCAAAAAGTACGCCTTTGAGACGCTTAAAGTCCGCAGGGTATACTCTATAATACGGGACAACAACATCCCGTCACAAATGGTTGCAAAGCGAAACGGCATGACCGCCGTCGGCAGGCTCGATAAATTCTACTATAACATGCATATGCCGCATACTGTCTATTCCATAAATGACAGTGAATACTATGACAGTTTATCCGAAAGCTGATAAAACGGAGAAACGCTTTTTGCAGAGAGAACGATAAATTCAGCTTAAAATCAAGTACAATTTCAAGGATCTTTCACATGAGCTTATAATAAAGAGGAGTGGGTACGTGAATAAAGCAGTAAAAAACAGCAAATCAGCTGTAAAGTTAATTAGCATTATACTTTTTGCAGTCATTGTTCTTGCAGCAATTTACAGATTTTTACCGCTCGGTGAAAAGTATCGTGAACAGCAGCCGCAGGCAACATCCGCAAGCCTATTTGATATACCTGATTTTTCAGGTGAACCGTATGTATTAATTAACAATAACGTGCCTGAATTTTCCGAAAACGAAATAACCGACAAAGCCTATGAGCAATACAGCGATTTGGACGCTCTGGGCAGGTGCGGGACGGCACAGGCATGTATAGGCACGGGCTTATGCCGACGCAGGAACGCGGCGGCATAGGACAGATAAAACCGAGCGGCTGGCAGACGGTAAAATATGACATTGTGGACGGAAAATATCTTTACAACAGGTGCCATCTTATAGGGTATCAGCTCAGCGGAGAAAACGCAAATGAGAAAAATCTGATTACGGGCACAAGATACATGAACACGGAAGGTATGCTGCCGTTTGAGAATATGGTTGCAGACTACATAAAAGAAACGGAAAATCATGTTATGTATCGTGTAACACCGATTTTCAAAGATGACAATTTAGTGGCAAGCGGCGTACATATACAAGCCCTGTCGGTAGAAGACGGCGGAAGCGGCATAAGCTTTAATGTTTACGTTTACAACTGTCAGCCGCAAATAGACATTGACTATGCCACAGGTAAAGTCACCTGTCGGAAACGGCTGCAACCCCCGATAATACAGACGGCAGCGGCAAAACATATATTCTCAACACAAACACCAAAAAGTTTCATTTGCCCGAATGCAGTTCAGTCTCACAGACAAAGTCAGAAAACAAAAAAGAATTTACGGGAGACAGACAACAGCTTATAAACGAAAATTATGAGCCCTGCTCTGTCTGCAAGCCGTAAAACCATGAAAATATATTTACATACTTATTAAAATTATCCGTTTTCAGTAAACGGCATAAAAGCAGCCGGCAGCTAATTAGCTGCCGGCTGTTTTAAATAATATAAAACTGTATTTAATCCATGCTCATAATAACATCATAAAATGATATTACACTATCTTCTTTACCGTTTACCAGTCTTTTATATACCTTATCATTTGGAGTAACAAAGCTACCGTCTGCATTGACTAATAAAGGTATATTTGAAAAATTGTCCGTACCCCATTTATAGCCTTTTTCGGCAAGACCGTTTTTAAGCATTACTTCCCCCAAATAAGAGCCGAAAATGACCGACATACTCCAAATCTGATTTTCGGTTGGTTTGCTTTTGGAAATATCATTTGAATAATAATTTAGAATTTCCTCCAAATCAATTATACTTGTTTTTGAATAGTCGAAATTCTTTTTAAAGCTCTTGGCATAATTTAAAGCGGTATTACTGTTTTTCAGAGCATTATTTACTATAACATCGGTATTTTTTTCTGATTTTCTGAATTTATCAAATATTCCCATATTTTTTCTCTTTCAAATTTTAAATAGTGAGCATCGGATTTATATATACATTGAAATTGCGTCGGAAATAGTCTTTTCGTAAGCCTCCATACCGTACTTATCAACCTCCGACTTATCCTTTGCACCGTGAGTCAGGCAGCCTGCACCGCCGATACAACCGCCTATGCATGCCATACCCTCGATAAAGTTGCCGTCCAGTACACCCTTACTCTTTTTAAGAAGCGCAATTTTGCACGCCTCAATTCCGTCGCACGGAACTGCCTTCAGCTCAAAATCGGAAATGCCATGCTCTTTAAGTCCCTGCGCAACCGCATCCGACAGACCGCCGCTGCGGGCAAAAATACGACCGAAATAAGACGCATTATCCAAAACGTCTTCAGGAAGAGTGGTTATGTCGATATCCTTGCTGTCAAACAGAGCCTGAAGCTCCTCAAAAGTCATTACAACATCAACATACGGCTTTACCGATTCCTTTTGTATCTCTGCCTTTTTAGCCGTGCACGGACCTATAAACACTATCTTTGACGTTTCATCGGTTTCCTTGATATATTTTGCGATAGTTGCCATAGGCGAAAGATTATGAGAGACAAAAGGCACAAGCTCCGGAAAATTCTTATGTACAAAATCCACAAAAAGCAGGGCAGCAGGAGCTTGTGAGAAAGCCTTTTTCCGCCAGCTCCTTTGACTCGGCGTGTGCAACCATATCCGCGCCCAGTGCCGCCTCGATTACCGTAAAAAAGCCCAGCTCTTTAAGCCCCGATATAACCTGACCGAGCTTGGCATATGTAAACTGACTGGAAACGGACGGTGCCACAAGCGCATAGACCTTGAATTTTTCGTTCCTGTTGCTCTTTTTGATTACATCTATAACGTCAAGGATATATGACTTATCCATAATAGCTCCGAACGGACACTGATAAACGCAGGCACCGCAGGCGATACATTTATCATTGTCGATTTTAGCCGCCTTATTCTCATTCATTGATATAGCCTTGACCTTGCACGCATTCTGGCACGGACGCTTACGATTCACAATCGCTGTAAAGGGGCAAACCTTTGCACATGCGCCGCAGTCTACGCACTTAGCTTTATCTATATGCGCCACGTGGTTGCTGTCAAAAGTAATTGCTCCGCGTTTGCATACGTCCTCACATCGGTGAGCAAGACAGCCGCGGCAGGCATTTGTGACCTCATATCCGCCCATCGGGCACTCATCGCATGCGGTCTCGATAACCTCTATTACGTTGTGGTTATCCTTGTCGCCGCCCATTGCAAGCTTTACACGATCGGCAAGAATTGCACGTTCCTTGTATACACAGCAGCGCATAGTCGGAGTATTGCCGGAATTATTGTTTTGGGGATATCCAAAACATTGTCAAGCAGCGTATCCCGCCATGCCTGGCGCGCCACCTCACGCAGAACCTTATATTTTAAATGCTGAACCTTTGTATCGAATTTTTCTCATTTATTACCTCCGAGATACTAATACTTAAAAAGTAGCTCACCTTTATACGTTTACCCATTTTTTTCAGACAGTCTGACAGCTCCTCAACCAAATTCATCTTTATGTTGAAGTTTATAGGAAGGTCAGGGTTCTGATGCGCCGGATTTACAGCCCTGCCGACATAAAAATTAATATCTGTCGCCTCCTCAAAAAGAAGCCGGCATATCATCGAAGCTCCGTCATGCTTAACGCTCCAGTGCTCATACTGCTTGTTTTCCGCAAGCGCGTCCTTTGCAAATTCCAAAACCTTGTTAATTGTGATAACGCCTTCCGTGACAAGGTCAACGCCCTCTATCTCGGCAATCGGCGGCACGTCGCTCATTTCAAAGTTAAGAGTTGCCTTTATCGGTTTTCCCAGGTACTTGGAAGCAATCGACGACGTTGTACCGCCGCAGATAATATGCTTTCCCTCCTTGGAAAAGAACAGTGACATCATGCGGTCGCAGTCGTCGCGGTTTGACGGAGGTCCGAACAGCAAATTCATAGGCTCGCGCTTACGTATTCTTATAACGCATGCCGTGGCGTCATCGCCCGGACGGTTGCCGTAAAGTCTGTTACACTCATCGACCAGCATTGTCGAAAGTGTTTTTGCAGTGTAGCCGACATGCGCGACGGTGGTCATAAAATCTGCAATATCTTCGCGCTTCCACCCAAAGTTAAACGCCGTGCCGATTCCCGCGTGCGGGCAGCCGTCGCTCATTGCAATAAATATATCGTTTTCCCTGAGCTTGATTACCGACTTGTAAATCTTTTTGCCGTCTATATTAAGCTCGCTTTTCGGATACTCAAAATTTTCACAGTCACGAATCATTATGACGTGCGGATTATCATACTGAATAAGCTCGACAGTCTCATTTTCGATAATATGCACAATGGTAAAGGTTGAATACGCAACGCCCCTTACCGAACAGATAGGCAAAGTTGCGGCAATGGTCGAAACACATTCCTCAAGCGACAGCCCCTGTGCCATCATTGTCGATATTATCTTAGATGTCAGAGTGGACAGAATACTTGCCTTGACCCCGCTGCCCAGCCCGTCAGCGAGTACAACAACGGACGACGTTTCGCTCTGCTCGACAATATCGACATGGTCGCCGCAAAGCTGTTCGCCGACATGGTTTATACTTTTATAGCCGATATCGGCGCACAGATTATTCATCGGAAATAGACTCCTTCAGCTTTGAGAGCGCGATTTTTGTTTCTGCGGCAGTCTCGCCTAAAAGCGAGGCAATCTCCTGCACAATCCGCATCTGCTTATCTACTACCTTATCGGCAATCTCCACAGTCTGACGGCTTATGCTCTCCTTTTGTTCACGAACCGTCTCCTCATCGGTGACATCGCGCATGATACATACAAGCAGTCTGTAATCCTTATCATAGACTATTGTCTGTTCCACATACTTTTCATACTCGGCAAGATACATGCGCTTATTATGTATATTTCTGCCGCTGCTGAGCACCTGCATGAAATACTTGGGCTCCAGTACGCGCACAACCTGGTCACCCAAAATATCGGAGGCGGAACGCAGATTCATTATTTTCAGCGCCGCCTTATTTATCTGCTGAACCTCCAGCTTTTCATTGAGAACGATAAGACCGTTGGGCGTATTTCTGACTATTGTATCTGAAAAGCTTTCCGCCTTATCCTTAAGATACGGCAAACACATCGATATTTCAGCCTTGCCCTGGTAAATCGCAACAGCCTTTTCGCGGCAGGTATCATAGCCGCAGGAGCCGCAGTTCAGCTCGTCGGACGGTTTGGTTTTGCCCGTTTGGCGCAAAATCTCTGTTATTTCCGTTTCGGACGGCGGCTGAAGCTTGCGCTCGATTACCGTAAAGGTCTTTTTGACTGAAAGCGAGTCCGGCTGAGCCACATCAAAGTCGTTTTTGCCCGCAAAGTTTGCCACAGACATATAGTCTCTGACAGGAGAGCGGTGAAACTTTTCCATGACGGGACCGCCGACACAGCTTCCCACACATGCGGACATTTCGATAAAACAGTTATGTATTTTTCCGTTTTCAATGTCGCGCAGCGCCTCGATACAGTTCTGAACTCCGTCAAGCGCCATATATGTATAGGACGGGTTATCTTTCACCATGGTTTTGAGTATTCCTCCCGTTGTCGGGAAAAAGCGCGCCTTTGAATTATCGTCGCTGTCCATTTCCTGTTTAAGCTCGATATTTTCTGATTTAAGCCAGCGGGTTAATTCATCAAATGTAAGCACCGCGTCCACGATTCCCTCATAGTGTGCCGCCTCGTCCTTTTTGGCAACGCAGGGACCGATAAACACGGTTTTGGCATTCGGATGACGCTTTTTTATATCCGTACAGTGCGCCTGCATGGGAGACAGCACGTTTGCAAGATACGGCAGCTCCTTTGGGAAATATTTCTGTATAAGCAGATTTATACTGTGACAGCATGAAGAAATAATTATATCCATGTTGTCCTCGTTGACCATACGGTCATATTCGCGCTTTACAATCGTCGCTCCGACAGCGGTTTCCTCCGCATCCGCAAAGCCCAGCTGCTTTATTGCGTCACGCATAGCACCGATACCGACGCCCTCATAGTTTGCCGCAAACGAAGGCGCAAGACTGACATAAACAGGGTCGCCGCTTTGGAGCAGAACCTTTGCTTTTTTTCTCCGTCTCGTCCACTATCTGCTTTGCGTCCTGCGGACAAACGACAAAGCACTGACCGCAGAGAATGCATTCATTTCCTATTATGTACGCCTGATTTCCCGAAAAACGGATTGATTTTACGGGGCAGTGGCGGATACATTTATAACAGTTTTTGCAGTTTGATTTTTTCAGAGTAAGACAATCCATTTACAGCTCCCCTTCCGCTTTCAGACGTCCCAGTATATTCTCTTCAAAAAACGCCGGAAATTTTTCCTCGGTAAGCCCGGTGAAAATTTCATCGTCCACCGTGACGGTGACTCCTTCTCTGTTGCACTTACCGGCACAAAAGCTGCCTGCCAGAGTTATACTGTCACTCAATTTATATTTTTCAATCATTTCCTGAAACAGCTCTACAATACGCTGAGAGCCCTTCAGATGGCACGAGCTGCCGACACAAATCTGAATAATCATATGTACTTACACCTTTTTAAGCACGTTTTCGTTAAAGAATTCATCGACAGTGTCGGGCGACACCGAAAAGAATTTATCCCCTATTGTAACGCAGACACCCTGCTGACACTTTCCCATACAGAAAGTACCCGCAAGCTCTACTTTATCACCGAGATTATTTTCGCGGATAAGGTACTGAAGCTGCTCGACGACCTGGCGCGAACCCTTGATGTGGCATGATGAACCGATACAAACTGTAATTTTCATGTGTTTAATCTCCTTATTCGTAATCTACTACATTTATCCATGAATTTAAAAATTCACGTTCTTTCTCATTGCCCTTGACGGTTTGGGACGCCGCGACAATCGGCATCCATTTTTGCACATACTGTTTTTCCGTACCGCTCTTTTCGCAGAACAAGTCAAGATATTTCTCCGCTGAAGAAATATCGCCCTCAAGCCAAAAAAGAAGGTACGTCCTTGCCGCGTCGGCAGAGGCATTGCCCTGCGTTGCATGAGACCAGTCAATAATATACGCACCGTCGTCCGAAACAATTATATTTGACGGGTTGAAATCGCCGTGGCACAGCTTGTTGTGCTTAGGCATCGCCTCAAGGCGCGTATGCAGGTCATAGCGCACCGTTGCAGTAAGGTCGGTCTGTGCAATTTTTCTGTCCATTTTATCGCGCAGTTTTCCCAAAAGCGGGCAGGTCTTTGAGTGCATTTCAAGCTGAAGCTCAACAAAAAAGTTCATATACTCATCTTTTTTTTCGGGATTTTCCCGCATAAGCTCCGCAAGCGTTTTACCCTTAATATAGTCCGAAACTATCGTCCATTTCCCATCTGTCTTTGTGACCTCCGAAACTCTGGGAATATTAAGCCCCGTTTCTTCAACGCGCGCCTGATTTAACGCCTCGTTAAGCACGTCCGCCTTGGAAAAGCCCTCGTCAAAGACCTTCAGGCATCTGTCGCCGTCACGATAAATCGTTTTCCTGTTACGGACTGCGATAATTCTGTCCAGTTTCATGCTCTAACCTCCCGAAATTATTATTTTCATTTAAAATATACGTAAACTGTCTACTATAATATTATCATATTATATATAAACGAACAATTACATTTTTTACATATCGGTATTGTCTTTTTCGGCATAACCTCAAAAGGTCTCTCTTTTAAACTCGCAAAGCCGTGAAATAAAGTCGCCCTCAAGCTCGCTCAGGCGATAATCTTTACGGTGAATAAGCAAGTCCTTATACATACCCTCACCGTCCGCAAGCTCCTTTTGCACAAGCCCGAAACGCTTTAAAACAGGGCGCGGACACGGCTCGTCTATCATATACGAGCGCGTATTTTCGCTTAAAACCCAAAAGCGGCAGAAGCGGCTGTCCGAAAAAGCGCGATGCTGCGGCTGACCGTCCTGCGCGCCCTTAATCTCATGCGAAAAAAGAGGCGCCGGATACGGGTTGAAATCACATATCTCGGTATATTTGCAAAGGTCACGGTAAAAAACACGCTCATTTAACGCAAGCGGATGCCCGCTGCAAATCAGGACACATTTTTCAAACTCACCGAGCAGCTCGTAATCTATGCCCTTTTCATCCATCATGGATTTGTAATATTTATCGTGCTTTTGATTATATCTTACAATTCCGAGTGAACAGTCCCCGCGCATAACGCTTTTTATAACGCCTGACGGGTCGCCTTCCCTGAAAAAATAAAGCTGCGCGCCCGTTTGCGCTTCAAGCTCGGCTGACAGCGACGAAAATGCGCACGTTATATATCCGGAATCGGGAGCGGCAAGGGAAAAACGCTTTTCATCCTGTTTTTCCCCTTTGAAAATATCTGACAGCATATCTATCTGGTTCAGTATATTTTCGGCGTACTTTATAAAAACCTCGCCGTCGGGAGTAAGCTCCATTCCTTTGGCGGAGCGTTCAAACACGCTGACACCAACCGACGCTTCAAGCTCCTTGACAGCACGGCTGAGGTTAGGCTGCCCGATATACAGTTTTTCAGCCGCCTTATTGATAGACCCCGCTTTGGCAATCTCGACAGCGTACCTCAAATGCGTTAAATTCACGGCAGCCTCCTTTTCTCATCGGGTATTCATATATAATATAATAATACAATTTGCGACATTTATCAATATTATTTTATATAATTTGCATAAAAATAAGTTTGGATTTTTGCACCGTAACTATAATGAGACATATATTGCTTTTAAAAAAGCTATATGGTATAATTTGAAAATAAATACAGGTAAAAAGGATGACCTTATGAACCATATTATAAAAATAGACTCTCTGTACAAATCCTTCGGGGACATAAAGGCTGTGGATAACCTGAGCCTGCGTGTAAAAAGGGCGAGCTTTTTGCTTTTTGGGAGTAAACGGCGCGGGAAAAAGCACAACAATATCCATTATGTGCTCACAGCTCAAAAAAGACAGCGGATATATTGAAATCTGCGGAAAGCCGACAGACGGAAACGCTTCAGTAATTGCAGAAAGGCTGGGCGTCGTATTTCAAAATTCGGTGCTGGACGGACCGCTGACGGTTTCGGACAACCTGAAGAGCCGCGCCGCGCTTTACGGTATTACCGGAAAAGAATACAGTAAACGGGAGGCGGAGCTTTCACGGCTTCTTGATTTCAAGGAGCTGTTGGGCAGGAGCGTGTCAAAGCTGTCGGGCGGTCAGCGCCGCCGCATAGATATTGCACGCGCGCTCATTCACCGCCCGCAGATTTTTAATTTTAGACGAACCCACGACCGGGCTTGACCCGCAGACACGCAAAATGCTGTGGGATACTATATCTGCGCTTCGCCGCGATGAAAAGATGACCGTCTTTCTCACAACCCACTACATGGAGGAGGCTGCGGACGCCGACTATGTGGTCATAATCGACAGCGGAAGGGTGGCGGCGGAAGGAACGCCGCATATGCTCAAAAGCCAATATACGGGAGACTTTATAACGCTGTACGGCGCCGAGGAATACCGCATAAAGGAGCTGGGGCTGCCCTTCACGCGGCTGCGCGGAGCTTACCGTGCCTGTCTGTACCCGACACTAAAAGCGCCACCGAACTTATAATAAAATATCCCGATTTATTTACCGACTATGAAATAACAAGGGGCAAAATGGACGATGTATTTTTGGCTGTAACGGGCAAGCAGCTGACGGAGGACAACAGATGAACACAATCAGCGCACTGACGCGACGGAATATAAAACTGTTTTTCAAGGACAAGGGCATGTTCTTTTCTTCAATGATTACGCCGATTATACTGCTTGTTTTATACTCGACGTTTCTCTCTAAGGTATACAAGGATATTTTTATATCCATAATCCCGCAATCTCTTAATGTTTCTGACAAAAAATCATCAACGCGCTTGCCAAACGGTCAGCTTGTCTCATCGCTGCTTGCGGTCTGCTGTATAACGGTGGCTTTCTGCTCCAATCTTATCATGGTTCAGGATAAGCATTTGGGAACGCGCAAAAGGATTTTACCGTTTCACCGTAAAGAGCTCAACGCTGTCTCTGAGCTATTATCTTGCACAACCGCCGCCAACACGCTGACAGGTATGCCTCAGCGCATTCGCTGTATGTCTTATATACACAGCGGCAACAGGCTGGGTAATGGGCTTTACAGATGTGCTGCTGATGCTGGCGGATATCTTTTTTGCTTGTAATGTTCGGCACGGCTCTTTCATCAATAATCAATTCATTTCTCTCCACGCAGGGTCAGATGTCGGCTGTCGGCACAATAGTAAGTGCAGGCTACGGTTTTATATGCAGTGCATATATGCCCATATCGCAGTTTGGCGAAGGGCTCAGAAACCTTCTGTCACCCTGCCGGGAACATACGGTACGGCATTGATTCGCAACCACGCCATGAGCGGTGCGCTCAATGAGCTGTCAAAAGCGGGGCTGCCCGCCAATTTACAACGCAGATACGCGATTCCATTGACTGCAATCTGTACTTTTTAATGACAGGGTAAACATACCCGCAATGTATACCGTTCTGGCGAGCTCATATTGCCGTTTCTTTCGATTTTTCCGTTTATATATTAATGAACTTTATCCGGCGAAAGTCTGCGGCGTAAAAGCAAAAGAGCGATTATACTTGACTTTACAAAATTTTACGCATAAATGTCTTTATATTCCGCCATCGAATGATTCATGGTTTGGTCAGGACGTAAGGGGACTGAGGCTTTCCTTGTTGTGATCCACCAGCGTTTCAGGGCCTCCTCCGGCTTGTTCTGGCGCCGGCAGGATGTCGTACCTCGTGGCGTCACGTTCTCCGCTTTTCCCGAACACGTTCTCGATCGTCCATTGCCCGGGCCTTGTCATACTGGTTCTGCTTGAGGTAGGGTTGACCAGCGTGAAGCCAGGTGTCGTTCTTCTTCCGGAAAATCGCCTACACAGCAGTTCACCATGGGTGGCCGTAGTCAGATCGTCCTCTCCCGACATTGAATATGTCCGCGCGAGCCTTTGCTGGCCAGAAATTGGACGGATCCATTTCGGATGTTCTCACCATCAATAAATGCC
>VOFK01003823.1_pt1 | contig 29842 bp, 49 predicted proteins | sample 5384121 | NCBI WGS metagenome assembly VOFK01 (sample SAMN12384730, study PRJNA508395) | human gut metagenome | isolation source: healthy gut J | host: Homo sapiens | reverse complement strand
CTCACGCTGGCATTGGCCGTCTGCTGCACTGCCGGCCCTGCGGCATATCCTATGCCCAATCTGCCAGCGAGGCGGTGTACCTGTTCAACGCCGACACTGGCAAGCATCTATCCTTTGAACCAGGAATGCTGACCAGCGCAGTGCGCCGCCAGCCTGACCAAGCTCATGACGGTCCCCGCCAAGCTGCTGAAAGCGGCAAGGACCTGAACGGTGAAGTGACCGTGCCCACCGATTTAACGCCCAGGAGTTCAAGGATATCCAGAACGCCAACGGCACCACCATGAAGCTCCGCATCGGCGAGACCGTGCGCCGCATCGACCTGCTGAACGCCATGCTCATCGTCAGCGCCAACGACGCCGCCAGCGTCATTGCCTACGATGGGGCGGCAGCGTGCTGGATTTCTGTCAAGCAGATGAACGCCCGTGCCCAGAGCTGGGCTGCACCTGCACGAACTTTACCTGCGTGCACGGCCTGTTTGACTACGGCAATGTGTCCACCGCGCAGGATCTGGCAAAGATCGCCGCCGCCTGCGCGGAGAACCAGACCTTTGCACAGGTGGCGGGCACCGCCAGCTATGTGCTGCCGGCCACCAACCTCCGCAAGGCTGAGCACACCATCAGCAGCTCCAACAGCCTGATGAACAGCGAAAGCGCCAACTACCGGGAGTATGTCCGGTGGGTCAAGGGCGGCTTTTACCACGCTGGCAGGCCGCTGCATCGTGGCCTTTGCGGAAAAGGACGGACACACCTACGGGCTGGTGATCCTTGGCTGCGATACGCCGGACCACCTCTTTGCCGAGTGCGATGATCTATTCGACTGGGCCTTTGCCAGCTTTGCCGACCGTCCGCTGGTGGACACCCAACCGTGCTGACCACCGTAGACCTGACCAAGTGCCGCACCGAACCGACGGTGGCGCTGTATGCCGCTGCGCCGGTCAGCGGCTACGGCCACGCGGACGATATCGTCACCTACTCCTTCGACCTGCCGGAAAGTGTTTCCGCTACCGTCAAGAGCGGCAGTGGTGGGGTACAGCCACCGTGTATCTGGACGGCGATGAAGTGGGCACGGTGGACCTTGTGACCACCGGGAGTACGTCTCCGACTTCCGCACCGACACCAAAGCCACAGTGCTTCTGCTGTGTGCACTGCTGTTCATCCTCGCTGCATTAACGGCGGTCACTTTGCCGCGGGCGGCGGCTCGCTGAGCCTCAAAAAAGAGAAGGCGCAGAAGATAAAATGCCGTGGCCGCAGATGCGGTAGATTGGAGCAGCAAAAAGAATAAAGCGGCGCTCAGTGCCTTGCAACAGGCGCTGAGCGCCGCTTCTTTTTGCGCTTATTGGTTGAGGAACTTGATAAAGTGGTAAGATTCCACGATCTGGAAATACTTGATGATGCGCGGGTACAGGGGTTCGGCCTTTTTCGCCGAACTGCTGCTTCATGCAGTCAGCAAGCTGTGCAACGGTCTTCCGGCCATCGATCAGCGGCCAGGAGATAGCTGCCGGTCTCGTCCAGATGCACCTGTGTGGTGCGCGGTTTATGGAACACTTTTGCGCGATCGTATTGAACACACCGGTGTTCTCCACCTCAAGGGTGATAAGGCCGGTGGCTTCGTCTGTGTGCCAGCGCAGGGTTTCCGCCCGCTGCGGAATGAGGTCCAGATAGTTGATGGACTGCTTTTTCTTACTCATCAGTTCTTCTTTTTTTCATGGAGAAGGCCAGCAGGCATGCGATCATCACGATCATCAGAACCACGCCGCCAATGTTGCCCAGATCAATGCTCAGTGCCGTGCTGATGCCGAACACGGCAAACACAGCCAGCAGGATGCCCACAAGGCCCTCGCCTGCGATCATACCGGCACAGAACAGGGTGCCGCGGGGTGGTCTGCTCTTCCTTGAGCTTCGCGTCAACATTCTTGCGGCTGTCCATGAACCAGCGCACAACACCGCCGATCATGATGGAGGTGTTCAGGTAGATGGGCAGATACAGGCCGATGGCGAACGGCATCACGGGGATGCGCAGGACCTCCAGAGCAATGGCAAGGAACACACCGGTGAACACCAGGTTCCAGGGCAGGTTGCCGCCCATGATGCCCCTCGACGATCATCTTCATCAGGTAGCGCCTGCGGTGTGGGACCTCGGCACCGCCGCCCCATGCGCTGTCCAGCAGGTACAGCACACCACCGATGGCCAGACCGGCGGCAATAACGCCGAGCAGCTCACCGATCTGCTGCTTTGACCGGGGTCGCACCCAGCAGGTAGCCGGTCTTCAGGTCCTGAGAGGTATCCGCAGCAATGGCAGCGCAGATGCAGATGACAGAGGCGATGGCCATGGAGCCGATCATGCCCTCGATGCCAACGTTGCCGGTGGCCTTCAGGATCATGGTAGCGATCAGCAGGGTGGCAATGGTCATGCCGGAGACCGGGTTGTTGGAACTGCCGATCATGCCGACCATACGTGCAGAGACGGTGGAGAAGAAGAAGCCGAAGATGACGATCAGCAGAGCACCCAGCGGGCTGACGGGGATGGCCGGAGCCAGCCAGATGATGAGGATGATGAGCAGGATGCCGCCCAGAATAAAGCGGGCATGGGCAGGTCCTTCTCGGTACGGGAGGTGCCGGAAGCACTGCCGCCCTTCATGCTCTTCATGGCATCACGGAAGGTGGATGCGATCAGAGGCAGGCTCTTGATCAGCGAGATGATACCGCCGGTAGCAATGGCACCTGCGCCGATATACTTGACGTAGTTGGACCAGATAGCGTCTGCACCGCCTGCTGCATACAGATCAGCAATGGTGGTGCCGGCTGCTGCCGGGTACAGGGAGATGTTTTGCGCCGAATAGGCAGATCAGCGGGATAATGACCATCCAGCCCACCAGAGAACCGGTGAACATGTAGGGAAGCGGTCTTGGGGCCGACGATGTAGCCCACGCCCAGCAGAGCGGGGTACACTTCCATGCCCAGAGCACCCTTTGAAGGAGCTGAAGGCCACGGCAATGGGCGGGGATCATCTTCAGGCCATCGACGATGAACTTGAAGATGGCTGCCAGACCCATGCCGGAGAACACGGTGGAGGCGTTTGCACCGCCCCTTCACCGGCCAGCAGAACGTCTGCACAGGCGGTGCCTTCCGGGTACAGCAGGGTGGCGTGCTCCTTGACGATCAGGGGCGTTGCGCAGGGGCACCATGAACAGAACGCCCAGAATGCCGCCGCACAGGGCGATCAGGGTGATCTCCAGGATGCTGGGCTTGTCGCACAGACCCTCTTTTGCCCACAGGAACAGTGCGGGCATGGTGAAGATGGCACCGGCGGCCAGGCTCTCGCCTGCGGGAACCGATGGTCTGCACCATGTTCCTCTCCAGAATGGAGTTCTTCTTGAGCAGGACGCGGATCACGCCCATAGAAATGACTGCTGCCGGGATGGAGGCAGAAAACAGTCATGCCGACGCGCAGGCCCAGATAAGCGTTTGCAGCGCCGAAGACCACAGACAGGATGATGCCCATGATCACAGAGGTCGCCGTCATTTCTGCGGTGATCTTTCCGCAGGAATATACGGCTTGAAGGATTCTTGATCTTTCATGCTTGCACTCCTTGCAGACAGCACAAGCGCCTTGCTTTTTTTTGGGGCAGGGCGCTTGTGCTGTCCGTTTTCCGATTTCTAAACACGCATCCCATCCAAAAAAAACGCGCTGGCACATACTCTATTATACTAAAAGTATGACTGAATTGGCAACTGGAAATGTACACAAGAAATTTACAAAAAATTCGTTTATTCAAGCATTTTGCGGGAAATTCGGGCAAAAGCGTGCAAAAAATTCCATATGATCCCAAAAACTGTACGCATATGGAGAACAGCTTTGCGGAAAAAAGAATGCCTTTTTAACAGCGTGCGCGCCTGTCCAGAGGAAGGATGGAAAAAAGCTTTCCGCTTTTTCCCTGCTTTCGGGCGGGCCTTGGACAAAGCTGAAAAAAAAGCCCCGGGTTTTTCCTCGACTGAACCAGCCGAGGAAAATTCCCGGGACGCTCATATATTATAAAGAGTGCTTTTACACGGCCCCATAGATGCCGTGCCGTGCACCGATACTTCGCCGGTAAAAACATGCACTTCGCCGCTGTCGGTGCGCACCACCAGACGGCCCTCTTCGTCCACATCAACGGCTTCGCCTGCACCCCTGCCCGCCGTCCGGCAGGTCGAAGGTCACCCGCCGTCCGATGTTGACACAGGCGGCGCTTGTACTCCTCCCGGAAAGGTGCAAAGCCATCGCGGGCAAACACATACATGTTGCGGTCAAAGCCAAAGTCGGTCAGGCCCTCGGCCAGCCATGCGGGGTCCGGTGGAAAGATCCACCTTTTGCCCCCTGCAGGGCCAGCGAGGTGCCGTGGGGCAGATCGGCGGCATCAAAATAACTCTGCGGCTGGGCAAGGTTGATGCCAATGCCGCACAGGATGCCGCGCCCCTGCATTTGGTAGCCGTAGCAGACGCTCTCGCAGAGGATGCCCACGATCTTCCTGCCGTTCAGCAAAGGTCATTGGGCCATTTTATCTGGCAGTCCACGCCGTAGCGCAGCTTTGAGCTGTCTGCGCACGGCAAGGCTGGCCAGCAGGGGCAGGGTGGCGGGCTGCGCCAGCGGCTCCCGGATGGCGACGGCTGTGTAGTACAGCGCCTTGCCCTCCGCGTTGACCCAGGTGCGGCCCAGGCGGCCCCGCCCGGCGGTCTGGTTGGTGGTGTATACCGCGCCCACCGGGCCGAACTCCTCAAAATGCTCCTTCATGTACGCGTTGGTGCTGCCGCATTCGGGCAGATAACGCACCTCATTGATGCTCATTGCCTCGGTACCTCTTTGTGTTCATAGGCGGTTACTTTGCCTCCTCCAGTGTCAGCAGGCCGTAGGTGTTGGGCCCGGTATAGCAGCGGCCGCAGGAGCCGGGGTTGAACAAAAACACCTTGCCCGCTGCTCGGCAACCGGAACGGATAGGGTGTGGCCGAACAGGGCCAATTCCGCGCCGCGGGCAGATGCGGCATCTGTCAGCGTATCCAGATCGTATTTCACACCGTACATATGACCGTGAGTGTAAAAATCACCACGCCGTCAAAGGCGGCAAGGCCATCGGTGGGTTCCAGTGCGCCGTAATCGCAGTTGCCGGCCACCGCAGTAGGCCCGCAGCTTGGGATAGAGCGTCAGAGCCTCCTCCAGATCGCGCAGACCGTCGCCCAGAAAGATCAGGGCATCGATGTTTTTTCTGCTCTCTTTCATCAGCACACGCTCAATGGCGGTGCGTCCGCCGTGGCTGTCGCTCAAAACCAGAAGCTTTGTCACGGGAAAGTCCTCCTCTATTTACCATTTACCTGAGTGCTGTCATTCACCAGCCTGCTGGCCCTGTTGCAGCACCAGCAGCTGCTTGTACACTTCGCTCTTGGAATAAGGTTCGTGCCCTGTGCCGCCGCCTTGGCCGCGGCGGTGGGGCCAAAGCCCTCACCCGTCAGCTCCAGCGCCCGATACGCTGCCTGCTCCAGCGTCAGCTCCTGCGTCGGCGGTCTCCCCGGCGCACCGGCCATCACCAGCACATACTCGCCGCGCGGCTCGTTGGTGGCTTGTAGTGCGCCACCGCCTCGCCGAGGGTAGTTTTCCAGATCTCCTCATGGAGCTTGGTCAGCTCCCGGCACAGGGTGATGCTGCGGTCGGCACCGAAAGCCGGCTGGTCAGATCGTCCAGCGTGGTGCGCAGCTTGTGGGGGCGCTTCGTAAAAGATGACCGTGCGCTTTTCCTGCAAAAGCTCGGCCAGACGCTCTTTTTCTGCTTGCGGTTCACCGGCAGAAAGCCCTCGAACACCCAGCGGGAGGTGTCCTGCCCCGAAACCGCCAGCGCCGTGACACAGGCCGAAGCGGCCGGGATGGGCACCACCTTGATGCCCCGCGCCAGCGCATCCCGGACGATGACCTCGCCGGGGTCGGACACGCAGGGCATTCCGGCGTCGGAGCAAAAGGCGCAGTTCTCCCCCGCCTCGATGCGGCGCAGGATGCCTTCGCCTTTTTGCAAAGCGTGCTCATAGTAGCTGACCATCGGCTTTTTCAGGCCGCAGGAAGTTGAGCAGCTTCATGGTCACACGGGTATCCTCCGCGGCAATAAAATCTGCCGCGCCAAAGGTGGCTGCCACACGGGGCGGCATGTCATCCAGGTTGCCGATGGGTGTGGCAACAATATAAAGAGTACCTGCCATAGTTTACCTCCCATATAACGCCGCACCGGCGCACCAAGGCGCGGATCAACACGTCCGGCTCCACCCGCAGGCCGGTCCTGCGGTTCTTCTTCTGGGCTTCCACAAGGAACAGCCACGGGGCGTTTTCCGGGGCGTTCTTTACAAAAGGCCAGCCGCTTCGGCTCCAGCCGGTTGGCGCGCAGCACAGCCAGCACCTCGGCCAGCCGCTCGGGGCGGTGGCACAGTGCCAAAAGCGCCCGCCGTCCTTCAACAGGCGGAACCGCACACTGGCACCACATCGTCCAGCGTGCAGGTGTTTTCGTGCCGGGCCAGCGCGTGGGCGGCGTTTTTACTTTGCGGCCCCTCGGTAAAATAAGGGGGATTGCACGCGCACACGTCAAAACTGCCCTCGCCCCCTGCCGGAAAGCGCGCAGGTCGGCGCAGACGGGGGTGATGTGCCCGATGTCCTGCTCCTGCACCGCAGCGGAAAGCCAGAGGGGCACTGCCCTCGGGCTGCAGCTCCAGCGCGGTGCAGGGGCCGCGATGCCCCCGGTCGTGCCATTCCAGCGCCACGATGCCGCAGCCGGAGCACAGGTCTGCGGCTTTCTGGCTGCGCTTCGGCTCGCAGAACGTGCCAGCAGCAGCGCGTCCGAGCCGAACCGGTGCTCCGGGGTGCAGTAGACCATAGTTCTATTATACAAAACTTCGGTAGAATGTTCCATAGATAAGTGTCCGTGACCCTCTCAAAAAATGCGTGGAATTGCTCGGGGAATTTGTGCGAATTACTGCAAAACAAAAAAGCAGCAGACCTGCTTTGGACAGGCCTGCTGCTTTTGATGCGTTTTTTTGTGCAGCTGCGCTAAAATTATTCAGCAGTGATAGCACCGGTGGGGCAAGCACCCTCGCAAGCGCCGCAATCGATGCAAGCATCTGCATTCACAACTGCAACACCATCAACGGTGACAGCACCAACGGGGCAAGCGCCCTCGCAAGCGCCGCAGCCAACACATGCGTCAGAAACCTTGTGTGCCATAATAAAATCTCCTTTTTATCTCCGTGCCCGAAGTATTTATGAAGAAACCATGTATGGCACGGCTGTGCATGTCTCTCCGGAAATCATATCCTTGTCTGCATTCTAACAAAGCAGGTGAGAAAAGGCAAGACTAACCGTGCTGCCGAAAAACACAAAAAGTCTGTTTTTTTGTTGGGTTGCACAAAAAGCACAGGCTAACTTATGGCAAATTTGCAGGAGTTTTTTGGCGAAAATCACGAAGAATAGTTAGTTTTAGCAGACTAACCCCCGCCCCGCGTCTCATTTTTTCGGGAATTGCGCGCTTTTTGGCAGCAGCCGCCAGCTGCGCAGCGCTTTTCGTCGTCGGAGGTTGCCACCACCGGGGCGGGGTTGCGCACGCCGGAGTAATCATCGTCCGGGTCGGGGCGGCGGGGCCCGTTTGCCGCCGCTGATATATTCACACACACCCACCTTATAGTAACGCGGGGTCAGGCTCTCGGTGCCGCAGCGCACCCGCAGGTAGCCGGACACCGGGTTCACCTCCAGCACGGTGCCAAGACCGTCCGGCGTGCGCACGGTGCTGCCCACCATGGGCATGATGCTGTTCAGGTATTCGTAGGCGTTTTCCTCATAGGAAAGGCAGCACATCAACCGGCCGCAGGCACCGCTGATCTTGGTGGGGTTCAGGGACAGGCCCTGCTCCTTTGGCCATCTTGATGGAGACGGGCTGGAAATCTTTCAGGAAGCGGCTGCAGCAGAAAGGCTGGCCGCATATGCCCAGACCCCCTATCATCTTGGCCTCGTCGCGCACGCCGATCTGCCGCAGCTCGATGCGCGTGCGGTAGATGCCCGCAAGGTCCTTGACCAGCTCGCGGAAGTCCACACGCCCGTCGGCGGTGAAATAGAACATGATCTTGGAGCGGTCGAGGGTGTATTCGGCCTCCACCAAGCTTCATTTCCAGCCCGTGGCGGGCAATGCACTCCTGGCAGGTGTGGTAAGCCCGTTTCTCATCCTCGCGGTTCTGGCGCATCCGGCGCACATCCACGCTGTCGGCCATCCGGGTGATGGGTTTCAGCGCCTTGGGGCACGGCGGTGTCCGCCATCCAGCCGCACGCCCTGCACCACCTCGCCGCACTCCATGCCGCGGGCAGTCTCCACGATCACGTATTCGCCGGTTTTGATGTCGGCCCCGGCAGGGTCGAAATAATAGCTTTTTGCCGTTCTCTTTGAAACGGACAGAGATCACTTTTTTTCATAGTTTTCCTCGTTTTTATCGGTCGAATCTATAGGATAAGGCCCGAAAAAAGAGCCTGCTGATCCATTCTGAACTCTAGTATACCATATTTAAAAGCACATTTCCACGCAAAAAACAAAAAGCGGCTCTGGCGCTTCAGCAGAAAAATTTTAAAAATGTGCAACAATCTGCCCGGCTGCCGCGTATCCATAAAGGAAGACCGAATTTGGTCGCACCCGCAGCCGAAAAATGGAAAAAATGGAACGGCAAATGTTAAAATCCTGCGAAAGAATCTAAAGAATCACAAAAGAATCCCACCCCCGCTCTTGCAAGGCGGGGGGGGCTTGCGTGTATAATAAAAATGTTGAAGTGTAGCCTTTCCCCGCAGGAAAGCAGCTGTCCTGCTTTGCGGCAAGGCAGAGAAACGGTAGGATAAATGGAAAAATTCAGTGTCAAAAAGACCGTTCACGGTTCTGGTAGCTGTCATCATGGTGCTGATGCTGGGCTTTGTGGCGGTCACAAAGATGGATACGAACTTGCTGCCCAACGTGAACACACCGTATCTGATGGTGGTCACCGTGTATCCCGGCGCAAGCCCGGAGCGCGTGGAGAGCGAGGTCTCCGGATGTGCTGCAGAACTCGCTCACCAGTGCCGGGCGTGTCCAAGATCACCGCCACCTCGGCTGAAAACTACAGCCTGCTGCTGATGCAGTTCACCGATGACACGGATATGGACAGCGCACTGGTGCAGGTGTCCAACAAGCTGGATCAGGCCAAAAGCGACCTGCCCAGCACCTGCCTGACCCCCTCCATCATTGAGTACAGCATGAACATGAACGCCTTTATGACCGTGGCTGTCAGCCGCGAGGGTGCCGACCAGTACGAGCTTTCTGAGTTTATCCAGAAAACCCTGGTGTGCCGGAAGTGCAGCGCAAGGGCGGGCGTGTGTCCAGCGTTTCGTCCAGCGGTCTGGTGGAAAAGCTGGTGCAGGTGCAGCTCAATCAGGATAAGATCGACGAGATCAACGCAAAGCTGCTGGAACTGATCGATACCCAGCTGGCTGCGAAGCCCGCTCCCAGCTGGAAAGCGCCGAGGCACAGATCACCGCCGGACGCAGGGAATACGAAAAGCAGCTGAAAAACTTTGGCAGTACGGTGTCCAACTCGGTCATGAGCCAGATGAGCACCGAGGTGGGCGCCGCAGTGGAAACGGTGCGTGCGCAGGCGCAGGCTCTTCTGGAAAGTGTGAACAGCCTGATCGCTGTGGTCAAGGAGCCTGAGATCCAGCAGGCCCTGATCGAGGTGCGCGACGGTCTGCAGAAGGTCATGGACAAGTTCAACAACACCGGTATGCGGGATATCGACTCTCTGATCGAGATTGTGTCCGAGCTGCGGGCCATTTCACCGATAAGCTCACTACCGCCCTGCAGAAACTGCAGGAGCGCATGAACACCGAGACCGGCCCGAAGGCAGCACCGCAGAGGATCTTGCCAATGAGATGCAGCTGCAGGAAAGCCTGAATGTGGTCTATAACACGCTGGAAAGCACCATCAAGGCCATGGACAATGTGCCCCAGCTGATGACCGAGTTCTCCGGCGCACTGGGCAGCTTCCCCAGCAGCAGCTGGAAGCCTATATGCAGTTCACCGAGCCCCGCAAGATGCTGAACGAGTACGAAAAAGCAGCTGGAGGCGAGCCAAGGCAGAGTACGAGACGGCCAAGACCAACGCTCTGGCACAGGCCGATGTGACAAAGCAGCTGGATATCAAAACCCTGGCGCAGCTCATCTACGCCCAGAACTTCTCCATGCCCGCCGGCTACGTCAGGATGAAGGACGGCGAGTCCTGGCTGCTGAAAGTCGGCGAAGAGTTACGACAGCGTGAAGGATATCAGCGGTGCCCTGCTGCTCCATGTGGACGGCTTCGGCGATGTCCGCCTGTCTGACGTGGCCGACGTGGAGGTCATTGATAACTCCGCCGACAGCTTCACCCGCCTGAACGGCGAAAAGGCATCCATCCTCAAAATCTATAAGAATGCGACTTCCAGTGCAGGCGAGGTCTCCGACAACTGCCTGACCGCATTTAAAGAGCTGGAAAAACAATACGACGGCCTGCACATCGTGGTGCTGTCTAACCAGGGCAACTATATCACCATCCTCATCAAGAGCATCCTCACCAGTATGCTGGTGGGCGCCGCACTGGCCATCGTCGTGCTGGCCATCTTCCTGAAGGACGTCAAGCCCACGCTGGTGGTCGGCGTCAGTATCCCGCTGTCCGTCCTGTTCGCCGTCGTGCTGATGTACTTCACCGGCCTCGACATGAACATCATGACGCTGGCCGGCCTGTCGCTGGGCATCGGTATGCTGGTGGATAACTCTGGTCGTTGTCATCGAGAACATCTACCGTCTGCGCAGCCGCGGCGTGCCCGCCGCCCGTGCTGCCGTGCAGGGCACAAAAACAGGTGGGCATGTCCGGTGGTGGCCTCCACCCTCACCTCGGTGTGCGTGTTCCTGCCGGCAGTGTTCTCCTCCAGCCTCATCCGCAACCTGATGCGTCCCATGTCGCTGTGCATCGGCTACTGCCTCATGGCATCCCTCATCGTGGCTGTCACCGTGGTGCCGGCGGCATCCTCTACTGTGCTGAAAAAGCCGAGCCCAAGCGGCTGGTCTGGTTTGAAAAGGTCCAGGACAAGTACGTCCAGAGCCTGAAATGGTGCCTGCAGCACCGTGCCGTGCCGCTGGTAGCTGCTGTGGTGCTGCTGGTGTTCAGCGGCTGGCAGGTGCTGAACATGGGCGTGGAGCTGCTGCCCAGCATCACCAGCAACGAGGCGCAGATCACCCTGTCCACCGCCGACGGCCTGACCAAGGAGGAATCCTATGCCATTGCGGGTCAGGTGGCACAGGCGGCCCTGCATGTGGAAAAATGTGGAAGAGGTGGGCATCACCCTCGACACCAGCATGGCCGGTCTGGATATCAGCCAGCTGGGCCTGCCCACTGCCATCACTGATATCCTGAACTCCGCCAATGCCTACGGCAGATACAAGATCAACGTCATGATGAGCGAGAGCCTTTCCTCCCGTGAGGTGGAAAAGACCCGGCAGGCCATGGAGGATGCAGTGTCCCAGATCGAGAACTGCACCGCTGAGGTCAAGCTGTACGGCATGACCGATGATCTGACCAGCCAGCTGGCCACCGGCCTGTCGGTCAAGGTCTACGGCAAGGATCCGGAAACGCTGACCACCGTTTCCGAGAAGGTAATGGAGATCATCAACGATACCGAGGGCTTTGCCAATGCGGACAACGGCCTTGGCAGCGGCGATGCCACCATCATCCTGAAGGTGGACCGCGACAAGGTGCGCGCCCTCTACGGCCTGAAACCGTTGCGCAGGTATACCAGCAGATCGCGGCAAAGCTCACCACCACTGCCACGGCCCAGACCCCGTCACGGTGAACGGCACCACCATGGATGTCCAGATCACCAATAATCTGGACCCCGTCACCAAGGAAAAACATGATGGAGCTTACCTTTGAGACCACCGAAATGTCGGCAGACGGCACTGTGACCACGGGCACCTGCACCCTGAACGACATCGCCAGCTGGTCCACCGGCACCGCGCCGGACTCCATCACCAGCGAGAACCAGACCGAGTACGTCACCGTCACGGCCGACACGCTGGACGGCTACAACACCACCGTGCAGTCCCGCGTTCTGCAGAAGAAGCTGGACGAGTACGCAGCCAGCGGCGAAATGCCGGAGAGCTGCAGCGTCACGCTGGGCGGCGAGACCGAGAGCACCGATTATATGGTGAACGAAATGGTGCAGTGGATGGCGCTGGCCCTGCCCTTTGTGTACCTTGTCATGGTGGCGCAGTTCCAGAGCCTGCTGTCCCCCTTTATTGTTCTGTTCACCATTCCGCTGGCCTTTACCGGCGGCCTGCTGGGCCTGCTGCTCACCGGCCAGCAGCTGACCATGATCTCCCTGATGGGCTTCATCGTGCTGATGGGTACGGTCGTCAACAACGGCATCGTGTTCGTGGACTACGCCAACCAGCTGCGCATGGGCGGCATGGAGCGCCGCGCCGCACTGGTGGCTACCGGCAAGACCCGTATGCGTCCCATTCTGATGACCACCCTGACCACCGTGCTGGCCATGCTGCAAATGGTGTTCAGTAACGATATGGCCAGCCAGCTGATGAGCGGCATGGCCATCGTCATCATCTGCGGCCTGAGCTACGCCACCCTGATGACCCTGTATATCGTGCCCATTCTGTACGATGTCCTGTTCAAAAGCCGCCGCTCAACGTGGATATCGGCAGCGACGATGATCTGGACGACATCCCGGACGATGCAGCCGAGTTCATTGCGGCGCAGAAGTCTGCGGCACGGCACGGCCGGAAGCCTGACGATTCAGAAGGCCCTCCACGTCTTGCTGGGCATCTTCGGCGGAAGGATCATTTTAGAACAGAGCAATGCCGGGCGGTCTGCGGACCGCCCGGCATTATGTTTTCACGGAAAGGGTCGTAACGGGAAACGGCAGCTGCTGCTGTCGGCTTATCGCCGTCGCGCAGCGCGACTCAAAATCGGCGTAACACAAAAAATCATTTAGCGGAGCGGCTTGGATTTTTGTGTTACATGCCTCGCCACCTGAATAATTTCAACAAAAAATAGCTGGAAAAATTGGATGCAAATTCTAAAATCGGTTCCCCACAAAGATATAAAACTGTGATATAATCATAAATAAGATAGAATACAGTGGAAGTCTGCCTGACTGTATGTCCGAGTAAAATCTGAGGAGGCGAATGCCCAATGGCACAGATCCGCTCAAAGCCCTTCGGAGTGACCAGACAGGGCGCAAATGTTACAGAGTACATCCTTTCCAACCCCGGCGGCCTGACCGTGAGCGTCCTGGATTACGGATGCATCATTAAAAACATCATCGTTCCGGCCAAAAACGGCCCGGTGGATGTCGTGCTGGGCCACGACACCATGGCGAGATTATGAGGATGACTTCACGTCCTCCAGCAGTACCTGCTGCGGCGCGTTCGTAGGCCGCTATGCCAACCGCATCGAGAATGCCACCTTCAGCGTGGGCGGCAAGACCTACCAGCTGGAAGCCAACAACGGCCCCAACCATCTGCACGGTTGCTTTTCGCCGCAAGCTGTACCGGGTCAAAATCCTTTGGCGATACCCTGCTGATGGAGGCTGAAAGCCCCGACGGCGAGATGGTTTTCCCGGTACTCTGAAGATCTCGGTGCGCTACATCCTCACCGACGACAACGCCCTGCGGATGGACTACCGTGTGTCCTCGGACGCTGATACGATCGTAAACCTGACCAACCACACCTACTTCAACTTCGATGGCGGCGGCGATGTGCTGGGCCAGAAGCTGCGCATCTACGCGTCTAACTATCTGGAGGGCAACAATGGACCTGCCCCACCGGTGCTATTCTGCCCGTGGCAAACACCCCCATGGACTTTACCGCCGGTAAGACCATCGGCCGGGACATCGACACCGGCTTCTCCCAGACCACCATGGTGGGCGGCGGCTATGACCACTGCTATGTCATCGACCGCGCACGCGGCTCCAGCCAGAGCATCTGCGCATGGGTCACCAGTGAAAAGACCGGCATCAGCATGAAGCTGTACACCACCCAGCCGGGCATCCAGTTGTACACCGGAAACTTTTTGCAGGACTGCCCCACCCCCGGCAAGGGCGGCGTGCCGCTGCAAAGTACGGCGGCTTTTGCCTGGAGACCCAGCACTTCCCCTGCAGCCCCTCTCCACCCGGAGTTCCCCGACGGTGCTGCGGGCAGGCAAGGTGTTCCGCGCCACCACCACCCTGCGGTTCTTCACCGGCAAACAGTGCGGAGGGAAAAATTTAAAAATGAAAAAAACGCACCGGCAGACGTTTTTGCGTTCTGCTCCGGCAGACCGGGGAGTTTCCGCGCCATTTCTATGTTTTTGCACAAACCGTGCCTTTTATCCATGACAAAAAGTGCCAAAAAACGTTTTTAAATCAAAAAGTGTAATGCGAAAAGATGCAACAAAAAATTCATCCAAATAAAGAAAGCATCCCCGGATTCTGCGGCATAAAAGCGGTATTCTTTTAGGCAAGGCGGGCAGCGCCCGGCGGCAAAAAAGCAACTTTAATGTAAATGAGTGAGAGGTACTCGGCTATGGCAATTTTGGTTTCCGGCGGCGACGGTTATATCGGCAGCCACACCTGCATCGAACTGTTGAACGCTGGCTTTGACGTTGTTGTGGCAGATACCTATTATAATGCATCCCCGGTGGTCCTCGACCGCATCAAGCAGATCACCGGCAAGGACTTCCGCTTTTACAAGGCAGATATGACCAAGCACGAGGATGTGGAGCACATCTTCTCTGAATGCCCGGACATTACTGCTGTGATCCAGTTTGCTGCCTACAAGGCAGTGGGCGAGAGCGTGTCCAAGCCCATTGAATACTATTATAACAATCTCAACTGCACGCTGGTCATTCTGGACGTGATGCGCCATCACAACTGCCACAACTTCGTGTTCAGCTCTTCCGCAACCGTCTATGGCGACCCCGCCAGCGTGCCCATCACCGAGGACTTCCCCACCGGGTGCTACCACCAACCCCTACGGCACGACCAAGGCCTTCACCGAGCGCATTCTGGAGGACGTCTGCAAGGCGGACCCGGAGCTGAATGTCGCCCTGCTGCGCTACTTCAACCCCATTGGTGCGCACAAGTCCGGTCTCATCGGCGAGGACCCCAACGGCATCCCCAATAACCTCATGCCCTACATCGCCAAGGTCGCTGTAGGCAAGCTGGAAAAGGTGCACGTGTTCGGCAACGACTACCCCACCCCGGACGGCACCGGTGTGCGTGACTATATCCATGTGGTAGACCTGGCGCGGGGCCATGTGTGCGCCATCCGGAAGCTGGAAACGAACTGCGGCCTGTTCATCTGCAATCTGGGCACTGGCAACGGGCTACAGCGTGCTGGATGTGATCCACGCATTCTCCAAAAGGCCTGCGGTAAGAAGCTCCCCTATGTGATCGATCCCCGCCGCCCCGGCGACATTGCCGAGTGCTATGCAGATCCCACCAAGGCCAAGAATGAGTTGGGCTGGGTGGCTGAGTATGGCATCGAGGAGATGTGCGCCGATAGCTGGAATTGGCAGCAGAAAAACCCCGACGGCTACCACACCGTGAAGTAAACATAAACTTTCAAAGCCGTGCATTCTCTGAAAAGAGGGGGGCACGGCTTTTTTGTGCAAACTCCCTCCGTCAAAACCTGACGGTTTTGCCAGATTCCCCTTTTGTCATCTGCGGTGACATCTTCCCCCGGCCGGGGGAAGTCGTCCTCGGAGAGGGGCCTCTGGCGTGCTGTTGCTGCAAGCTTTGCGTTTTAGCTGCAAACTTTCCCGCTATGCCAAAGGCCCCATCCCAGAGGGGGCTGTCTGCGCAGCAGACTGGGGGAGTTAAACCTTCACCATATTATCTATTGACAACCGCGCAAAGTTAGCCTATATTACTATTGTTAACACAAACTAACACACTTTGACAGTGGATAAAATGAGAAGGTCGATCTTATGACATTAAAAAGAATTGCAGATCGGCAAGAGCGCGGTGGTGGACACGGTGGGCGGCACCGGGGCGCTGCGGCAGCACTTTCTGGATATGGGTCTGATTCCCGGGGCGGAGGTCACGCTGATAAAGCTGGCGCCCATGGGCGACCCCATGGAGCTGCGCATCCACGGCTATGAGCTGACCCTCCGGTTGGATGATGCCGCGCAGATCGGCATCACCCCCACCGAAAAGGCCCCGGCAATGTCGGCGGCTCCGGCAGATGATAAAATGGTGGATCACCCCCCGGCCTTGGCGAGGGCGGCAAAATACCACATCAAAAAGGGGAGAATCCCCTGCCCGAGGATAGGACCCTCACCTTTGCGCTGGCTGGCAACCAGAACTGCGGTAAGACGACCCTGTTCAACCAGCTCACCGGTGCCAACCAACATGTGGGCAATTTCCCAGGCGTGACGGTGGACCGCAAGAGCGGTGCCATCAAGGGCCACCCGGAGACGGAGGTCACTGACCTGCCCGGCATCTACTCCATGTCCCCCTATTCCAGCGAGGAGATCGTGACCCGCCAATTCATCATCGGCGAAAAGCCCACGGGCATCATCAACATCGTGGATGCCACCAACATCGAGCGCAACCTCTACCTGACCATGCAGCTGATGGAGCTGGATATCCCCATGGTGCTGGCGCTGAACATGATGGACGAAATGCGCGGCAACGGCGGCACGGTGCGCATCAACAAGATGGAAGCCATGCTGGGCATCCCGGTCATTCCCCCATCTCTGCCGCCAAGAACGAGGGCGTGGACGAACTGGTGGATCACGCCATCCATGTGGCAAAGTATCAGGAGCGTCCGGGCCGGATGGACTTTTGCAGCGAGGATGATCACGGCGGCGCGGTGCACCGCTGCATCCACGGCATCCTGCACCTCATCGAGGATCACGCCAGGGCGGCGGGCATTCCGGTGCGGTTTGCCGCCACCAAGCTGGTGGAGGGCGACCGGCGCATCGAGGAAGCCCTGAAGCTGGACCAGAACGAAAAGGAGATGCTCGAACACATCATCGTGCAGATGGAGCAGGAGCGCGGGCTGGATCGCGCCGCCGCCATCGCGGATATGCGCTTCTCCTTTATTCAGGAGCTGGTGGCCAAGACAGTGGTCAAGCCCCACGAAAGCAAAGCAGCTGCGCTCAACCGCATCGATAAGTTCCTTACCGGCAAGTACACCGCCATCCCGGCCTTTATCGCCATCATGGGTCTGGTGTTCTTCCTCACCTTCAACGTCATCGGCCTGTTTTTCCAGAACCTCATGGAGATGGGCATCGATGCCCCTGACCGGCATCGTGGACACGGCGCTTACCAACTGGAACGTCAATGCGGCGGTGCACTCCCTTGCTCATCGACGGCATCTTTACCGGCGTGGGCAGTGTGCTGAGCTTCCTGCCCATCATCGTCACCCTGTTCTTCTTCCTGTCTCTGCTGGAGGATAGCGGATATATCGCCCGCGTGGCATTCGTGATGGATAAGCTTCTCCGGAACATCGGCCTCTCCGGGCGCAGTATCGTGCCGATGCTGGTCGGTTTTGGCTGTACCGTCCCGGGCGTCATGGCCAGCCGCACCCTGCCCTCGGGCGCGACCGCAAAATGACCATCCTGCTCACCCCCTTTATGAGCTGCTCGGCCAAGCTGCCCATCTACAGCCTGTTTGCGGCGGCGTTCTTCTTCCCGCAGTATGCGGGCCTTGTGATGGTGCTGCTGTACTTTTACCGGCATCGCGGTGGGCGTGCTGGCGGCACTGCTGCTCAAGAGAACGGTGTTCAAGGGCGAGGCCGTCCCCTTTGTGATGGAGCTGCCCAACTATCGCCTGCCCGGCCTGAAAAAACGTGGCACAGCTGCTGTGGGGAAAAAGGCCCGGGACTTTTCCAGAAGGCCTTCACGGTGATCTTTGCGGCCACCATCGTCATCTGGTTTTTGCAGAACTTTGACCTGCAGCTGCGGATGACGGCCGACCCGCAGGCCAGCATCCTGCCCGCATTGCGGGCGATATCGCCCCGCTGTTCGGGCCTTTGGGCTTTGCGGACTGGCGCATCTCCACCGCCCTCATCACCGGCTTCATGGCAAAGGAGAGCGTGGTGTCCTCGCTGCTCATCCTCTTTGGCTCCGAAGCTGCGCTGTCGGCGGCCCTCACCCCGGCGCAGGCGGCTCCCCTGCTGGTGTTCTGCCTGCTGTACACCCCTGCATCGCGGCGGTGGCCTCGGTCAAGCGGGAGCTGGGCAACAAGTGGGCGGTCATCATGGTGGTGAACCAGTGCCGCCGTGGCATGGCTGTGCGCTTTGCTGGTGCGTCTGGCGGCTGTGGTGCTGTTCTGAAATATTCGTTTTTGTTTTGAGGTCCTGAAAAAGCCTGTGGGCTTTTCAGGACCTCTTTGACATCTCTCCTCTTCTGCACTATAATACTTCAAAAATGAATCATTCAAAGATGAAAGGATAGACCTGCTGTGAACCCGAATATCGAATTTTCTATCAAGACCGCGCAGGCGTACAGCGCCATGTGCAAGCCGTTGTGTCAGGAGCTTGGCCTGTCGCAGACGGCGCTGGACATCCTGCTGTTCCTCGCCAACAACCCGGACTATAAAACCGGCCCGGGACATCGTGGAGAGGTGCGGCATATCAAGGCGAACCTCGTCTCCATGAATGTGGATAAGCTTGTGCAGGAAGGGTATCTGGAACGGTACGCTGTGGTCGGCGACCGCCGCAAAACGAAGCTTCTCTGCACCGGCAAGGCAGACCCGATCATCCTCGCAAAGGGGCGTGTGGTGCAGAATGCCTTTTTTCAAGCGCCTGCTGGATCATGGCTGGAGCCAGCCGATCAGGAGGTCTTTTTCCGGACCATGGAGCTGATCGGGAAAAAATCTGGACGAAATTATAAAGGAGAACGCATAAAATGAACGTGTTGTTTACGGTTCTTGTCACCTTTTTTGCCGGCATGGGTGCGGGACTCGGCACCGGCTTTGCCGGTATGAGCGCCGCCGCAGTCATCAGCCCCATGCTGATCACCTTCCTGCATGGACCCCTATATGGCGGTGGGCATTGCCCTGTCGTCGGATGTACTGGCCAGCGCCGTTTCGGCCTATACCTACCACAAAAACAAGAACCTCGACATCAAAAACGGCCTCATCATGATGGTGAGCGTGCTGGTGTTCACGGTGGTGGGCAGCTGGGTGGCCAGCCTGCTCCCCTCGGCCACGATGGGCAGCTTCTCTGTGTTCATGACCTTCCTGTTGGGCATCAAGTTCATTGTGCAAGCCCGGTCATGACGACCAAGGAAGCTATGCAGGGGGTGTCAGCGCCAAAAAAGCGTGCCATCCAGTCCATCGTGTGCGGCGTGATCGTCGGCTTCATCTGCGGCTTCGTCGGGGCCGGCGGCGGCATGATGATGCTGCTCATCCTCACCAGCGTCCTGGGCTACGAGCTGAAAACGGCCGTCGGCACCAGCGTGTTCATCATGACCTTCACCGCCCTGACCGGTGCTGTCTCCCACTTCATGATCGGCGGTGCGCCCAATTGGTTCGTCTGGGCGCTGTGCGTCGTATTCACCCTGCTGTGGGCCCGCATCGCCGCCGTCTTCGCCAACAAGGCCGAGCCCAAGACCCTCAACCGCGCCACCGGTGTTGTGCTGGTGGTGCTGGGCGTGGTCATTATGGGCGTTAACCTTCTGAGCTGATATCCCCTGCCCTTCAAATGAAAAACCCGTGCAGCCGGAAACTGCACGGGCTTTCTCTGTATCAGAACTTACTTTTTTCTTCAATGGTGGAGTGCTCGATCACCCAGTCGGCAGCCTTGGCGGATGCCCTCGTTGCGGCGCACGGCGGGAATATCGGATTTTTCCTTGATCTCTTCCAGCGTCTTTTTGGCGCGCTCTGCACGAGCGGCCAGAGCCTTATCGATATCTTCCTCGGTGGGCACCAGATTTTCCTGCTGTGCGCTCTGCAGCAGAGCCATGTGCACACGGGCGGTCTTCTCGGCAGAAGAAGCGCACCTTGGCGGTAAAAAAGCTCTCGCGGGTCTCGTGGATCTGGCTCAGGTAGCGATCCAGGCTCAGGCGCTGCATCTGCAGCTGCTGCTGGATCTGCTCCATCTCCTGCTGATAGGCGCTCTCGACGAGAACGCTGGGCAGCTCGCCCTCAGAAGCATCGGCCAGCTGGGTCAGGGATCTGATCCTTGGCACGGTTCAGCGCACCGGCATGCTTTCCGTCGTGCAGCTGCTGCTTGACCTGTGCACGCAGCTCGTCCATGGTGTCCACATTGGCAACCTTCTTGGCAAAGTCGCTGTTCAGAGCAGGGATCTGGCGCACGCATACGTCGATCAGCTTGATCTTGAACACGACGGGTTTACCGGCCAGATCCTTTGCGTGGTAACGGTTCGGGAAGGTGACGAAGATCTCGAATTCCTCGCCTGCCTTGTGGCCCAGAATGCCCTCTTCAAAGCCGGGGATCATGCGGCCGCTGCCCAGCTGGACGGCCTGGTTCTTTGCGGTGCCGCCCTGGAAGGGGCTTGCCTTCCAGCAGGCCCTCGTAGTCGATGTGGACGATGTTGCCCTTTTGACGGCGGGACCCTTGTGGGGTACCAGCTCAGCTGCAGCGGCGCGGCGGCGCTCCAGCACGGCGTCGATCTCCTTGTCGGTGACTTCCGGGGTGACGCACTCGGCGGTAAAGACCGGTGGTCTTGGGTCAGGTTCAGCTCAGGCTGCAGGGCAACACGGTGGCAGTGGCCACAAAGCCCTCGTCCTTTTTCACGCTCACCAAGATCGTACACAGCTGGGCTCGTCCACAGCCACAAAGCCGTGCTCGCCATGGCGGCATCGTACAGCGCGGGCACGTCCTTGTCCATCAGGTCGTTGATGGCGTCATACCAGAATGTGTGCTCGCCGCGGTCGGCTTCGATCTGGGCACGGTCAGCCTCGCCTTTGCAAAGCCCTTGATGGTGTAGTTAGCGCGGGTGCGCTCATACACCGCGTTGGATGCGGCTTCCAGTTCTTCGGCGGTGGCGCTGAAGGTCATTTTGCAGACACTTTTCTTTTTCGGGGTTTCCACGCTTACCAGTTTCATCTGCAGGGGAAACCGGGCTGCGAACCTCCGTGTTGCCCCAAAAGGGATGCAATTTCAAACATATAGTAAAGTTATTATAGCACAAGATGGGGCAAAAAGCGGTATAATAAAAATGCAGAAAATATGCCATTCCGGATGGATTTTGCCCCCGGGCCCCCCGGCGGATTTTGCGGGACATATGAAAGGATGTGCATCGGATGCGCTTGTTTGACGTTCTCGGGCCGGTGATGATCGGTCCGTCCTCCAGCCCACGGCGGGTGCAGCGCAAGATCGGATATACGGCCCAGAAGCTGCTGGGCGACCTCCCGGCAAAAGGCCGACATCGGCTTGTACGGCAGCTTTGCCACCACCGGCAAAGGGCCACGGCACCGACCGCGCCTTGGTGGCCCGGTCTGCTGGGCCTCCGCCCGGACGACCCCCGTCTGCCGGATAGCTTTGCGCTGGCCCAACAGCAGGGCATGAAGTTCCGTCCACCGGTCGAGCTGCTCAGGGCCCACCCGAATACCGCCGTCCTGACCCTAAAGCCGGACAGGGCCGGGTCCTTTCGCTGAAGGCGGCGTCGGTGGGCGGCGGACGCATCCGCGTCACCGAGATCGACGGCGGTGCCCGCTGACTTTGGCGGCGACAGCAACACCCTGATCATTCACAATGAGGGACACCCCGGCTGCATCGCCGAGGTGACCATGTCGCTGGCGATGCGGCGGATCAACATTGCGTCCATGCAGGTGTTCCGCGCGGGCACCGGTGGCTATGCCGTCATGGTGCTGGAATGCGATTCCCATCCCCCCACCCGCTGGAACAGCAGCTGGCCGTGATGCCGGGCCTGCTCAAGGTCACCTGCCTGAATGTGGACGAGCCGGAAGGAATGGAGGAATGAGCCGTGTCGTTTTTATCCTGTGAAGAGATGCTGGCCGCTGCCCGCAGCCAGAAGATCACGCTGGCCGAAGCCAGTGCTGCGCAGCGACCTGGATGAGAGCCGCCTGACCGAGGAGCAGCCGCCAGCCATGCACCACCTGTGGCAGGTGATGGAGACCACCAGCCGGGAGTACGACCCGGCCCAGCGCAGCCGCAGCGGCCTGTCCGGCGGCGATGCCGCCAAGGTAGGAACAGGCTCACCAGGAAGGAAGAGCTCTGGCGGCGATTACCTCGCCGAGGTGACTGCCGAAGCTCTCAAGACCGCTGAGTGCAACGCCTGCATGAAGCATCGTCGCTGCCCCCCACGGCGGGCAGCTGCGGCGTCCTCCCGGCGGTGCTGCTGGCCCTCGCGCCCGGAGGGCGAGGCTGATGAGGATGCCATCTGCGAAGCCCCTCTATGTCGCCGCCGGGTTCGGTCAGGTCATCGCGGCCCGCGCCACTCTCGCGGGTGCCGAGGGCGGCTGTCAGGCCGAGGTGGGCGCTGCCAGCGCGATGGCCGCTGCAGCCCTCTGCCACCTGAAGGGCGGCACGCCGGAACAGTGTGCCGCCGCTGCCGCTATGGCGCTGGGCAACCTGCTGGGGCCTCGTCTCGCGACCCCGTGGCCGGTCTGGTGGAAGTCCCCCGTCAAGCGGAATGTTGTCGGCGCCGTGAACGCCGTCGCCTGCGCCAATATGGCGCTGGCGGGGTGGACTACGCCATCCCCCCGCGATGAGGTCATCGACGCCATGGGCCGCGTGGGCAGTCTGCTCCCCCCGACCTCCGCGAGACCGGCCAGGCGGCCTTGCCGCCACGCCCACCGGCGTCCGTATCGCCGAGCGTCTGGCTGAGGAGGACGACGGCTTGATGAATGGATAGACGAAAAAACGTCCGAAAAGACGCGCTTTTCAAAAAAAAGAAACCGAAAAAAAATTTTTCAAAAAACAGTTGACAAAACCCCGCCTGAGTGATAAAATACATCATGTTCCGACCGGAACGTATGCGTTGGTAGCTCAGCTGGATAGAGTGACTGACTACGAATCAGTAGGCCGGGGGTTCGAGTCCCTTCCATCGCACCAGAAAAGGCCGTGAAATCGAAAGATTTCATGGCTTTTTTTTTTTCTGGCAGAGTCTGCACACTTTTTGCACATCTCCTGCACACTTTACAAAAAAAGCCATGAACTCTTTTTGCATCGCTTGCACAGCGTGTATTTCGCTGCACAAAAAAAGAATCTTTTTACGCGAAGAGCACCCGCATCAGCTCGCGGCGTTCCTCTGCGTCCATCTGCCGGATGGCTTCAAGGATCATTTTACCCGTGCTTTTTTGTTGCCACCGGCGTTTTGTTTTCCGGGGGTTCCTGCGGCTTTGCACCGGCCACATCCTGCGTGTAGAAGTCGGCTTCGATCTTCTCGGTCAGCTCTAACCGGGGCTTGTCCTGCGTGTGAGCGTAGGTGTCCATCAGGACGGAGGCCGTTGCATGACCGGTGTTGCCCTGCACTGACTTGAAGTCACCGCCAGATTGCAGCAGCTGGTAGGTGGCACTGGAGTGGCGCAGACCGTGGAACACGATCTTCTCAAACTCCGGGTGCTCTGCCCGCCACATACGATACCACTTGGTCAGAACGTCCGGGGCAATGGGCGAACCGTCGTCTGGCAGTCGGAACAGCTGACCGCAGTTGCTGTACTTTTCCGGGGCGCTCTGCTCGTCCTGCTTCAGCTTTTCCAGCCATGCCAGCAGCTCTTCCTTTAAGGGCTTTGTCATATACAGGATGGTTGGACTTTTTGGTCTTGGGTCTTTTTCAGGATGAGGGAGGACTTGCTGCCCCTCACGCCTGTTCGGGAAGGTGTAGTAGACCTGATTTGGGGTCGATGCTTTTCCAAAGGCGACCTTGTCGGCACGCTGCAGGGCTTTGTTCACTGAGATGGGTCCCCGTCCGTCTGCTGCATCAAAGTCGAGGTCTCCCGGCTGCAAGCCGAGGATCTCGCCCTCACGGGCGAGAGGATCATGCTCATGTGCACCGCCAGATGCAGAGCAGGAGTTCTCGATGGTCTGCAACGCTGCCAGCATGGTTTTCTCGTCCCAGATGGTGCGTTCCTCGATATTGATCTTTGGGGGCTTCACGGGGCAGGGCGATTTGTGAATCAGATCCCAGTCAACGGCATACGAAAAGTGCAGTTTTCAGGAGCGTGTGGACTTCGTGAATGGACGTGCTGGATAACAGCCGCTTTCTTCTGATTTTCCGTCAGCTCCTGCTTCTCGCCGTGCACGTACTGCCCGCAGGGGGTCTGGCTCAGGGTGGCATAGAACTTCTCAATGTCGTAGGTGCGCAGCGGTCCTGTACCTTCCGTTTCCCGATATACGGCACGATAAGGGTTCTGCACCATCGCCACGGACTGGGTGTAGGTCTTGGGGGACCATTTGTGCTTGGTGGACTGGATCGGGATCCACTTGTACAGCATCTCCTCGACCGTCATGGTGTCGGGCACGAGGAAGGTGCCATCCAGCAGTTCTTTCTCGACCGTGATCTTTGCGCTCCTGCGCTTCGGCCTTGGTCTTGAAGGTTTCCCAGCCCTTGCAGGGCTTGCCAGCGCATGATCCTTTGTAGTTGTATCGGACGGAATACGTGTTGCCACGTTTCATAATAGATGCCATAGATGTTACCTCCCTCAGACCGCCGCAAACCAGTTGTCGAAACTCTGCTTGTTTACCCGGATACTGGTACCGAGGCGGATCACCTTGAAGTCTTTCGTGGTGTTGCACAGATTGTACGCAGCACGGTTGGAGATTGCCAACAGTTGGGCAATCTCCTCCACCCGGTAAACAAGCGGGGCGTGTCGGACGGTTTTGCTGGTCTGGTCAGAAGGTTCTACGGCAGGGTGTTTCGGACAATTTCATTGTAGGGGATTCGGGCGCGATTTTCAAGTCCTCACGGGTCAGTTTGGCGGAATTTTTGCGGACATTCGTCATAGGCATGTCTCCTTTGCACTTCTCCAGACCCGGTGCAGCTCCGGTTGAGCTGCACCCTTGTGGGCCGGTAAATATGTAAGGGTCTGCCGCTCCTGACCCGAAGCAGCAGCCCAAAAAGTGCGAGAACTTGAATTTACGCGCCCTATGCGCCCCAAACCACAAAAAGTACCTTTCTGTGTTGATTTTTAGGGCGCATGGCTGGATGCACGCGCCCTCTTGGGGCGCATCCGGGTTCTCTCCGCCCCGAAGGGCGTTTTGACGCCCCCGCATCCGCCCGGAAAGGGTAGATACGCGCCCGGAGAAAACAGCGATAACAAGTGAAAAACCACTGCTTTTTGGGGCGCGTAGGGGCGGGAGATTTTCACTTTTCGTGTGTTTTATGCCGCAGCAAAGGCAGGGGTGGACACATACGCCCCGGAAGCCGCGGTACTTTCCTCGATGTGCTTGGAGAAGGTCAGGCCATACTTCCCTGCATTTTTCAGCAGGGAACTGGCTGAACTTCTTTTTTGCGGAACAGGCGATTCCAGATTATCCTCGCACCACTTGGTGTAGGCGCGGTAGAGGTAGGTGGAGCGTTCCTCGGTGTCGGGCTTGAAGCGGACATACGCCGTTGCCTGCATGAACTGGGTCAGGTTGTCGCTGTCTTCGCCATGGCTGCTTCAAGGTTCTGGATGGAGCGCTCGCTGATGGTGAACTGATAGCGGTTCGCCAGCAGACGATGCAGACCTTCCAGCATCCACAGCAGGATGCCGGGACGCTCCTCGGACAGCTCTTCGATGAGGAACGGGTTATCCACCCGGGCAGGGTCACGGTCTTTCACCGTGATCGGGATCTGCCTGCGCCAGAAGCCGTCGCTGTCATCGTGAGCGGCCACAAGGTTGCCATTGCCGAAGCAGATGAAACGAACGTACAGCAGGCCTTGGACAGCCTGCTTGTTTTTCCGCTCGATGCACAGGCGGTCCTCGGCGGTGACGATGGACTTGATGTTCCGTGTTTCGGGCAAAGCCACCATGTTCAGATCGTCATCGACCATGACCAGCTTTGTACTCCAGATTTGCACTGGCAAAGCGGTTCGTTTCGATGCGGAGGATGGATTCGGGTGAGAGGCTTCCCCGAACAGCTTCTTCAGCAGTAGGCCGATGCGGGACTTACCTTCGCCGCCCTTGCCGGTCATGACCAGCATCTTCTGCGCCTTGGTAGACGGGATCAGAAGATAGCCGAGGTATTCCTGCAAGGTCAGAATATCCTCCGGGATGAGCAGACCGTCCAGAAATTCCAGCCACTTGGTCGGTGCGGGGGCATCGGGCTGGTATTCCACGGGGGAGCCGGTTCAGGCAGAGTTCCTTTTCCGGCACAAATGCCCCCGCTCGTCCAGAAAGTAGGTCCCGTTCTGGAGATGGATGCGGTCAAGCTGGGGTTTCCATTCAGGGGTATAGGTTTCGATACGAGTGCGTCCAGAACCTGCTTCTCCTTCTTGGCAAGGTTGTCGAGCACAAAGTCACGGAGGTCGCTGTGGACTTCGTAGAGCAGTGCGTCCTCGTCTACCTCGCCGTTCTGGTCGAACAGCTTCTGTTTCAGGCACATCATGGGGTGTTTCTCTAAAAGGTACTGGCAGTAAGCGGTTTCACGCACTTTGCCCCTTGCTGTCTACCCAAGGGCATTCGCATTCTTCCTCTTCTTCCAGTTCGTCCTCATCACGCCAATCTTCGTTCCTCTTTTTCCAGTCGCTCATGCAATCCCTCCCAATACTTCCGTAGCTCGTTTTCGGTCTTCGGGTCAGGGAGCACCGAACAGTCAGATAATATTCAACGATGTCAAAGGTTCTTTATCGCTTCAAGGAAGCAGGGGTGAAGTTCTTCTGTGGCGGGTGACTGCGGTGCGTATCGGACCCGCCAACGCTGCAGACAGCGGTAATAGTCCAGCAGCTGCCGGACGGTGGGCGGTCTGCGGGGAGCAAGCCGCACTTGCCGTCGGCAAGTGCCATGCCGAAGTCCTCCTTCAACTTTTCCACGGCCTTGTAGGGAGATAGTTGAAAAAAGTCTGCCGACAAAATCGATCACATCGCCATCCGCCTGACAGGCGAAACAGTGGAAACGGGTGTCCACCTTCATGCTGGGGTGTTTATCCCCGTGGAAGGGACAGCACATCATGCCGTTCCGGTTTACGGCGAAGCCGTATAGCTCCGCTACCTGCCGGGTCGAGATGGCGTTTTTACGTCCGAAAAGACAGGTGCTACCCTCCGTCCCAATGGGTGGGGTACAGGCGAAAGGACGAAGCCCGGTGAGGGGCGTGGGTGAGGTTGGGTTTATTCACACATCGATCCGTCAGGAGTGTTGTTCATTTGACCTCCTGCTGCGGTACGGCGTGGCTGCGCTCTTCCTTGCGGAAGAAGGCTTCCACGTTCTGTTGTGCGGTGCGGAGTTCACGCAGTTCGATCTGCGCTTTCTTGGCGGGTGTAGAACCCGTTTTTCTCCGAGGAAAGGGTCTGATATTCGGCATCCAGCTTTTTGAGGTCCGGCAGTGTCCTCAGAGCCCGTTGGCCTTGAAATAGGCGCAAGCGGCCTCGTACACGGCAAGCTCTGCACGGTGCTGCTCCTTGAACTTGGCGGGATTCCGCACAGTCTGGAGCTTCTGTGCAAGGGGCTTGTACTGCCGATAGACCACAAGATGCCCGCGCAGCTCCTTGGGGAGACCATGCGGGCATCCATGTCTTTGACCACCGCCAGAGCATCGTCGTGCTGGGTTTGCAGTTCGGCAATGCGCTGGTTCAGGGCATCTTCGCTGAGCAGCTTTTTCTCCTGCAGGAGACACAAGGTCTGCGACCAGCTTTTGAGGTTGAATTTTTTCGCCCAACGCTCATAGCCGATGCCCTTGCCCGCAGCAACTTTTTCCTGAATGTCAACCAGTTTCCTGATTTTATCCGGTTTCTTCTCGCTGCTGGGCTGGATGATGGCGGTAAGCTGGATGTTCTGAGAGGGGCGGTCAGTACCTGCTCCTTTTTCCAGCTTCTTGCTCAGTTTCTTGGCGGTGATGAACTTTGTCCGACCGGGCGGGCAGTAGCTCAACCGGCCTCGGCTCTCCCTTCACGGCGATGCCGTGTTCCTGCATGAGCAATGCAGAAAATTCCTCGAAGGTGGTGGTGGTCTTGTTCAGCACAGCGTAGATCTGCTTTCGCAGCTTGTCCAGCTCGGTCTGGTAGACGGTCTGGGTGGGCTGCTGCCCTTCGGCGGGGTTTGGCGTTGGCATGGTCGAGGCGGCGTTGTCCGCGCCGCTGCGCCCAATACTCGCGCTCGAAACATGGATGCGCCTTGGGCTTCCAAGGTTGATCTGGTTCAGGTCGGCTTTGCTCGCACATCTCCATGACTGCGACACGGGGTGCCGGGCATGGCTTTGAAGTGCAGCGATTGCTTCTTGCCCGCTTCCCGGTCGCACGGCTTGTCCATGAAGGGGCTGCGTTCCACGGTACGGACGCGCAAGCTGCCGATGACGATGTGGACGTGGATGTTCCCGGCACTGTTGTGACCGTCCGGGTGGGTGCGAACGATGGCAAGGATGACCGGGGAGATTGTCCTTGCAGAACTGCAAGCCAAAAAGGGCTTACGCCTTCTCCATGGTCAGGCGTTCTCTGCATCCTTCAGGGTCGAAGCTCACAATATAATGGTGGGTCTTCACGTCCTCCCGCCCGCCGTTCTTGCCGTACTTGCGGTTGGCGATCAGGCAGGCCATAGCGAACGAACTCGCCGCACTCAAAGGGTGTCGAGCAGGTACGAATCCCGCAGCTTGGGTCTGCCCTTCTCGTCCCAGAATGGGCAGACCGGTGTCGTTGTGCTGAAAGGTGAGATAGCTTTCGGCGGCGGCATGGTTAGGAATTTTCGAGGTTAAAATGCTTGATGGTTTGCCCACAGTTCACCAACCGTTTCTTCGGCTTTTCAGCCGAAAGTTTAAATGGTGCGGACAGTTCCTCCATTTTGCGCCGGGAGCTGCTCGGTGTCTTTGCCGCCGGAGTTGAAGTGCCGTGCAAGCACGGTTGAGGTTGCTTTTCCTACCTTTACTGCACTGGGCGAGACAAGGCGGCAAGCGCCGCCAGTGCATCCTCGCCGCCCTGCGCCACCACAACGGTGTAGCGACGTTCACGCCGTACAGGACACGAGGGACGAGTTCGGATTGGTGAGGTGGAGTTCTTTGCGAAGGCGTATGCGATCGCAGTTTTTCTTCTGCGGTCACTCTGACTTTGATGATGTGTGTCTTTCGTTTTTCGCGGCGTGTCATTGCGGTTCTTCTTTGCGTGTACATTCGGACTTTTCATTTCAGCTCATATTCGACCTCCTGTGAAAATGATAAATGCCCGCTCCGGGATGGAGAGGGCTATGTAATGCGACACGCCGCTTTTTGCGCTGAAACCAGCGCAATGCTGGAGCAGGGTTTGGGGAAGGCACTCCCCAACAAGTGGCAGACCATGTGACAGAACATTTTTCAAGCATTGAAAATTTGTGGCCACAGGTCGATACTTGCTTTCGCCCTTTTCCGTGCAACACTGAAAATTTCAGAAGTCGAACCGCAATGCACGTTGAAAAATTTTGCAGAGCAAAACGTGTGAAAAAGGCAAAGCCCTGCTCATGGTCACCGTTCACACCGAACGCAGTTCCTGCCCCTGTTTTTGCAGCGGCGTTGTCCGGCTCGCCCACAGAAAGCGTGAGGTCATGGCGCAGTATCTCGTTCAGACGGCTTATGTAAGATTCAAGGTACAGTATGAAGAAAGCCGGACGCAGTGCGGACACTACAACCTGCTTCTTTCAAGCATCAGAATAACACTTTGAGGTTGTGCAGTCAACAACCAAAAACAAATTTTGGAAGATTGAACAACT